>Ga0181529_10000354_pt1 | contig 67947 bp, 59 predicted proteins | sample PEATcosm2014_Bin_36_FD_119763 | JGI IMG/M metagenome (GOLD analysis project Ga0181529, IMG submission 119763) | Peatland microbial communities from MTU Mesocosm Facility, Houghton, MI, USA - PEATcosm2014_Bin10_30_metaG | ecosystem: Environmental > Terrestrial > Soil > Wetlands > Peat | place...
CGTGGCGCGCGAACTCGATTCGCTGCGCAACGCAGCTACGCAAAATGCGCAACTGGACCGGCTGACCGGCGTATATAATCGCGAGGCTCTGCTGGCCATGCTGTTTCGCGAGACCGATCGCGTACAGCGGCTGAACAGCTCGCTGTGCCTGGTTCTGTTCGACATTGACGACTTCGGGCACTGGAATTCGCGCCTGGGCGCAGACGCCTGCGATGAATTGCTGGTCCAGGTGGCGAACCGTGCCTCGCGTTTGCTGCGCAGCTACGATCTGCTGGGCCGGCCGGGAATGGACGAGTTCCTGGTGGTGGCGCCCGGCTGCAGCGTCAACAATGCCATGATGCTGGCCGAAAGGCTGCGCATGGATGTTTTCAGTTCGCCGTTCCATGTGCGGGGAGAGTCGATTCGGCTTTCGGCGTGCTTTGGTGTAGCCTCCAGCGGCGGCCGTTCGCCGGTCGTGGTTTTGCGCGAGGCCGAAAAGGCGCTGCAGCAGGCCAGGAGCGCCGGTCCAGAGAGCATCGAGTGCTTCGCGGATCCCCTGCGCTCCACTCCTGGACCGGTGGCGTTCTTGTCGCCCTCGCCGGACGATGAACTGCTGGCCTGGTAGGGAGCTGGCTTGCAGTCCGTGCGCCCGGCGATTCCAAATTGACATTGTGTATAGCAAAGCGTCTTGAGACAGGTACACTGTCGGTGACAGGAGGTTTTTGCCATGCAGACACGAATACAGGGCACCACCATGCCGGTGCTCGATGTGCTCCTCGACCCCAACGAGAGCGTGTATTCAGAGAGCGGAGAACTCTCGTGGATGACGGGCTCCATTCAGATGACGACCCATACCCAGATGGGCGGCGGCGGTGGAATCTTCGGCGTGCTGAAACGCGTGGCCGGCGGCGGCAGCATCTTCATGACCGAGTACCGCGCCTTCCAGTATCCCGGTGAAGTGTCGTTCGCCACCAAGGTTCCGGGACACATTGTGCCCATCCAACTGGGGCAGGGCCCGGAGTATATGGTCCACCGGCATGGTTTTTTGTGCGCTACGACGCAAGTGACCATCGGCGTCGGCTTTCAGCAATCGCTGGGCGCGGGCATCTTTGGCGGTGACGGATTTCTGCTGCAGAAGATAGCCGGCGTGGGAACGGCGTGGCTGGAGCTAAGCGGCGAGATGATTGTGAAGAATCTTGCGCCTGGCGAGACGCTGCGCGTGCATCCGGGACATGTGGGCGCGTTTCAGACGTCGGTGTCGTTTCAGATCACCACGGTTCCCGGCATCAGGAACCTGATCTTCGGTGGAGACGGGCTGTTTCTGGCGGTGCTGACAGGGCCGGGGCAGGTGTGGTTGCAGACGCTGCCGATTTCGCGGCTGGCTCACCAGATCGGCGAGTACCTGCCCCGGCAGGAAGCGCGGCAGACGGCCGCGACCGGCATGGGCGGCGGACTGCTGGGCGGAATTGTGGGATCGATTCTGAACGGAGACAAGTAAAAACAGTGGTTAGTGATTAGTACTACAGTTGTAGATCGCGGTTGCGGAGGGAGTACCCATGGCCCGGTGGGCCGCCCACAGGCATGAAAGTCGGCTCGTAGTATGATTTTCAACGGAGCAGGGGGGTAACCCCCTGAAAAATGGCCAAAACGACAGCGCCTTTACAGGCTGCGGAAAAACTCGGCATTGACACAAATCTTCAAGGCTTTGTAACAGGGCACGACTTCAGTCGGGCCGCAAATGCCGCAAAACGAACGTGGGCTTTAGCCCCTGCAAAACTTTACTTCGCGCCAAAATCAAATTCGGGCCTTTTTCCGCAGCCTGTTTACGCCCGGATCGGGGCGGCCTGAAGCAAGTACAACTGTAGTATTAGCAGCCTGTGGTAAAAGTCCGGGTTTGAAAGGGCACGACTTTAGTCGTGCCGTAAAGCTCAAACAGTCAACGCGGCTTTAGCCGCTGAGGGACGGTTTTCCAGGGATTTTGACTTTCACCACAGGCTGTTAGGAGTTAGTCCGAGGAAGCTAGAGATGACTGGTTCCAGCGGGACGGTGCGGACGCTTCGAAGCGATATTCTCTTTGCGTTCTTGCTGGTGCTGGGTTGTTACCTGGCCTGGCTGGTCCGCGAAGTGCTTTTGCTGCTCTACGTCAGCGCATTGTTTGCCGTGGTGCTCGGCCCGCTGGTGCGCGCTACGGCCGGGTTTCGAGTCGGGCGCTGGCAGCCGTTCAAAGGCGCCGCGATCTTCTTTCTGCTGCTGGGCTTGGCGGTGGCGATTACAGCGTTCGGGTTTCTTGCCTTGCCGCCGGTGATCGGCGACCTGCAGGAGTTTGGGCGTGAGATGCCGACACGCTTGCCCGGCATTCTGCAGAAGGCGGAAAGCATTCCTTTTGCGCAACATCTCGACACTGCGGATATCGTCACCAAGCTTCAGGATCTGGTCAGCAACGCCGCCACTTATCTGTTGCTTTCTCTCCGGGACTGGGTGGGCGTGCTGTTCGATGTGGCCATGGGTCTTATCCTCACCGTCTACTTCATTCTGGAAGGCGATCGCACCTACCGGTGGTTCTTGTCGCTCATACCAGCAGGCCAGCGGGACCGGCTCGACCGTACGCTGCAGCGCGCCGATGTGCGGATGGGCAAATGGCTGCTGGGCCAGGGTAGCCTGATGCTCATTCTTGGAGTTGCCAGCACCATTGTGTATCTGGCGCTCAACGTCCGCTATGCGTATGCGTTGGGCGTGCTGACCGGGGCGCTCAACATCATTCCTGTCGTGGGCGCTGCGATCTGCATTGGCCTGGCGCTGCTGGTGGCGGCCGTCGACTCCTGGTGGCGGGTGCTGGGGGTTGCGGTGTTTTATCTGGTTTGGGTCCAGGTGGAGAATTCCTATTTGGTTCCACGCATTATGAAGAACAGGGTGGGGCTGCCGGCGCTGGCGATTCTCGTCGCCCTGCTGTTGGGGTCGTCGCTGGCCGGGGTTCTGGGAGCGATGGTCGCAGTCCCCACGGCGGTGCTGGTGGCGGAACTAGTGGACGAATATGTTGTGCGGAAGGACGCGGCGTAGAGGCCGCCGATCCTTTTTTGCGCGTGCGGAGGTCTCTCCCCGCGGCATGGATGAGTAACCCTGCCGGCCCTTCTATTGCCTGGCCAGCGTTGCGCTTCTTAGTTCGGCGTCGACCACGGCCTTCATGACGCCGCTGTTTCGGAAGAAGCGGACCAGATCGGCGGTGAGCGGAACAAATGTCTCAGAATCGAGACCTGCGACACCCGGAAGACTGATGACTCCGTGGGGTGTGCTTGACTGTGCCATCTTCATCTCGCCTGTGCCTTGCGCATCGAGGATGAGGCTGGTGAGCTTGCGGGCCAGATCGAGTGGGAAGCTCTCGGAGATAAAAACCAGCTTGCCGCGGGTGGTGATGACGACCGGGCCTTCGTTGGTGGAGTAGACCTGCTCAACAGTGTTGCCATCGGTGGGGGCGGAGGCTTTTGCGGCATCGTCCACTTTGAGGCCGGAGTATTTTCGGCCCAGGCTGTCGGCGTAAAGTTTGGCGAAGGCCTGTGCGGTGGCCGGATTTCTCCATGCCGCAAGATAAAGAAGCGCGAGAGACTCCGTGCCCGATTTGCCAGCCGGAGCCATCGCGCTGCGCAACTGGCCTGCCCAGTAGAGGCCGCCGTTCCAGGCGGGAGTCAGGTTGCGCGCCGCCTCGTCGCCGCCGAAGAGTTCCGTGAGGATGTGCACATCCAGCTGGCCGACCTGGCCGATGTCGTAAGGCTGGTAGAGCTTGTCGACCAGGGGATGAATGTCGGGCAGCAAAGGAATGGCGGGAATGTGGTGCTTCTCGTACTCGCGGGGATTGATGATCTCCCAACTGGAGGTGGGCGGGTGGTCCAGGGCATTGGTGAAGGCGGCGGCCTGGCCCTGGTCCATCCACACATCCTGTTCGAAGCTCAGGCCCTCCCGATAAGGGAAGAGCAGGGACTCGGAGAGCAGCAGCGGAGCGCGACCCATGACGGGCGAGTTCTCCGATCCGGTCATCTGCTGTTTCAGGATGTCCATGACCTCGGGATCCTTGACCAGGCTCTTGCCCATCGGCTTGAGGATGTAGTCCATCATGACGGCGGTAGCCTGGCCTTCGGCGACGGCGTCACGGGCCGTATCCATCTCGTCTTTTTCCAGGTGATCGGTATCGCCGGCCGAGTCGGTTGAGACTTCGTTGGGCGTCTGGTCGTTCCATTTTTCGAGATCTGAGTGCTGATCCTGAAGGGCGTGGGTCAGCTCGTGGGCCAGCACCGGTTTCTGCTCGTCGATATCGACCCAGTCCAGCATGTTCACGGTCTTGGTTTTGGAGTCGTAAAAGGCCTCGATCTGCTCTTTGAGCAGCGCCAGCAGGAAAGGCTGCAGGTCGAAGCCGCGGTCGAGCAGGCCAAACTTCTTGAGCACGATTTCGTCGCGCTGGAGGCGTTTTGCGTCCTGGTCTTCGTTGAACTTTTCCTCCAGATAGCCTTCGACGTCGGCGCGCGTGGTCATCTGGCGCTTGACCGCGCTTTTGATGGGCAGCCCAGTCTCTTCGGAGGAAAACTTGATGAGTTGGTCGACCAGCGAAAACAACTGCTTCGCCTGCTCCGGCGTGATGTGGCCCGGGATCTTCGGGGGGGCCGGAGGAGGAAGAATCTGGTTTTCCGCGCCCTTTTTTTGAGCCGGTGCGGTGACTGCCGCCAGGCAGAGGATTGCCGCCCAGATCCATCTGTATCCAACCGGTTTCCGGTTGGCCTGTACTGCCCCCTCATGCTGCCTTTTCACTGATTCCGCCAAATCCACTCCCTTTTGGTTTTGCTGCCCGCTTTTTTTGAGCTTTGCTCGGCTGCGAGCATTGCCAAAGTTGGGGCCGTTCCTGCACGGGCCGGGACGCCACTTCCAAGGCTATAATCAGGATGCGGTCCGGCGCCAAGCGTAACCGGAAAAACTGCACCGAACGGCGGAAAAGTTTCCCCATGAGCGAGACAAGGACCGAGACAAGCCTGACTCAAACCATACAGACAACGGCTGTGGTTGCGCTGTATGAATCCGCCCGCAAGCCTCAGGAAGCTGTTGCCTACCGTGGTGCGCTTACCCCACGAGTGTTGGACGCGCCGGAGACAGAAATAGAGGCTTTGGTTCACGGAGCCGCCTTGCACGACCTGGGATGGATGCGGCGCGTAGCCGTGCGCGGCGAAGACCGCTTCCGCTGGCTCAGCGGAATGGTCACCAACACTGTGAACGACCTGTTTCCGAACACCGGGGCGTGGAACCTGGTGCTCAACGCGCAAGGACGCATTCAGGGCGACCTGACGGTGTGGCGCGAAGACGAAGAGCTTTCGCCGCTCCGCAGGAATGTTGCGAATCCGAGCGCGGGCAAAGCCGACCCTCTTACCGGAACGCCTTTTGCCGGGGAGTCCGGGCTGGAGCTGGAGATTGCGGCCGATCAGTTCGAGAAGCTGATGGCGCACCTGAACCACTTCATTATCATGGACGATGTGGAACTTGTTCCGCTGGGCGTTGGAGAACACGTGGGCGAAGCGGGCTCGATCACGGCGGTTGGGCTTACGGGGCCACTGGCCGATGAAGTGTTGCAGCGGGTGGGGCTACCCGTATCCGCGCACCCCATGACAGAAAAATATGTGGAGTGGAACGGGCTTGACCTGAGGATTTTGCGCGGCTACGGCGCGCTCGCGTCCCACTATGAGTTTTGGCTGCCTTCCGCCGGACTGGGAAAGTTGTGGTCGTGTCTGCGCACCGCCGGCGCCGCTCCGGTGGGCTGCGAGTCGGTGGAGAAGTTGCGCGTGGCCGAAGGAATTCCGGCCTATGGGATCGATATGGTGGAACGCGATCTGCCTCAGGAGACCTCGCAGATGCGGGCGCTGCACTTCAACAAGGGCTGCTACCTGGGCCAGGAGATTGTGGAGCGCATCCATTCGCGGGGCAATGTTCACCGGCATCTGCGGCCGTTGGAACTGGTTGGGCCTGCGCCGGAGAACGGGACGGAACTGTTCCAGGAAGATGGAACGCCTGCCGGCCAAATCACGAGCACGGCGGAGTTGCCGCTGGCCGCTGGTCGGCGCATTTTCGCGTTGGGAGTGGTGCGCGCGGAGGCCGAGGCCCGGACCCAGACGTTCACTTACACAGCAGGAACAGCCAAGGGCTCGGCAAGCATTCTGGCAGAGCCGCCAAACTTTTGAGTTTGCGCGTCTAAAGAACAACCAGCCCACAGGCCACATGCATCGCGACCTGGGGCGCAGGAAGATTGAGTAAGTCGGCAGCACCGATTGGAAACCAGGTGAAATGAGCGATACCCCGAAGTTTGAAGTGATCGACCGCCGCAAGATCAAGGCGGAAGAAGAGCAGGAAAGCCGGCACGCGGGCGATCATGCCCAGGATCGTGTCCAGGAGCCAGCGGTTGAGACACCGAGCGCGCCGGCCGAACCCGGAGCGGGACCGCGGCTGGTGGTGAACGAGAGCCGTCAGGATTCCCGGCTGGCTGCGGCGGACGCTAGCGCGGCAGCGGAGGAACAGGAATTGCCTCCCGCGCCGACTGCCAAGGAGAGCCGCGAGCAGAAAATGGCCTACGACGCCTCGTCGCAGCGGCTCGAGGACCTGATCCGGGCGCAGAATCCCGCCGTGGGCGCGCAGCCGCCGGTGGGTTTTGAGAACCTGGTGCAGCAGTTCTATGTATCGGCCATGATCCAGATGGGCGCCGGCACGCAGGAAGGGCAGCGTCCGCGCGTGGATATTCTTGGCGCGCGCACCACGATCGACCTGCTGGGCGTTCTGGCCGAGAAGACCAAGGGCAACCTGACCGAGGCCGAGGATCGCGCCCTGCAAACGGTGCTTTTTGAGACGCGGATGGCCTTCCTGGAGTTGACCAGCATGATCAACATGCAGGCCATGCAGCCGCCTGTGCCGCCCCCGCCGGGGAAGAAGTGAAAAGCAGGGATCAGGGATCAGGGATCAGAACAGCTCCTGGCTGCTAGCCTCTAGCCTCTAGCTAACAGCCCGTGGCGAAAGTCGGGCTTTGAAAGGGCACGACCAGGGTACCCTTCTGGGTCGCGTGCCGCAAACAGCCACAAATGAGCCGGGCTTTAGCCCCCGAGGGAAGTTTTTCAGCAATTCGGACTTTCACCACAGGCTGCTAAGGGCCGGGCCGGAGACTAATGCCTTCTGGTTTTGGCTAGGAGCTAGAGGCTAGGAGCTAGAAGCTTAGTATGGACGGCCAACTCACATTTCTGGGCACGGGAACCTCAATGGGTGTTCCGACGCTGGGGTGCGCTTGCGCTGTTTGCACCTCGGCCGATCCGCATGACCGGCGCCTGCGGCCTTCGGCGCTGGTGCGCTGGCGTGACGCAGACGGCGGCCCTGAGCGAGTGGTGGTCATCGACACCGGCCCCGACTTCCGCGAGCAGGCTTTACGCGCCGGGGTCACGCGCGTGGACGCCGTGCTTTATACGCACGGGCACGCCGATCACATTCTGGGAATGGACGATCTGCGCCCGCTGAGCTTTATAGCCTTTCACGAGGGCGGACCGATTCCCCTATACGCAACCGAGGAGACGGCGAAGGTGCTCAACCACGTTTACGATTACACCTTCTCGCCGGAGGCCACGTATTCGCACCGCGCCAAGGTGCAATTGGAGCCGCTGGGCGAACGAACCAATGTTCACGGTGTGGAGTTTGTGCGCATTCCCGTACTCCATGGCGATATGGAAATTTCAGGCTTTCGCTTTGGCAATACTGCCTATCTGACCGACGTGAGCGCGATTCCCGAGTCGAGCTTTGCGCTGTTGACGGGCCTCGAGCACCTGGTGCTTTCGGCGCTGCGCCACAAGCCGCATCCCAGCCACGCCACGCTCGAGCAGGCGCTGGCCTGGGCATTGCGCATCGGCGCGCGGCATACGTGGCTCACGCACATCGCCCACGAGCTGGGCCATGAAGAGACCAACCGCACGCTGCCGCAGAGCGTCAGGCTGGCTTACGACGGGTTGACGATTCCCGTTTGCGTGGGGCTGTGACGCCCATGAGAGACCCGCAGCCCGAGCAGAATCCTGGTTCGATGGCCGGAGTTCCGGCAATTCCCGTGTTTCGCTCAATTTCGGAAATTCCTGCGGGCTTTGGTCCCTCGGTGGCCGCGATCGGCAACTTCGACGGCGTGCACCTGGGCCATCGCCGCATTCTTTCCGCGGTGGCCGAAGAAGCGCGGCTGGCTGGTGCGCGCGCTGTGGCCATCACATTCGATCCGCATCCGGAGCAGTACCTGCGGCCGCGGCAGGCGCCAAAACTATTGACGCCGATGGCCGAACGGTTGCGGCTGCTTGCTGGCACCGGCATCGACGCGGTTGCGCTGTTTCCGTTTGATGCGGCTTTGGCAAATCTTACGGCCCGCGATTTTGCGTTGCAGGTTCTGGCCGGGGCTCTGCGCGTGCGCGCTCTACACGAAGGGCACAGCTTTCGTTTTGGGCGCGGCGCCGAGGCCGGGGTCAAAGAACTCCGCGAAATGGGCGCGGAGCTTGGGTTTGCCCTCCACCTGCATAAAGCGGTGCTTGCGCATGGGCTCGAGGTTTCGAGTTCGGCGATTCGCGCGCTGCTGGCCGCGGGCGATGTGCGCCGGGCGCGATGGATGCTGGGACGGCCGTTCACTGTTTTGTCGACGCAAGCGCGCGGGCGCGGGATCGGGACGCGGCTGCTCGTTCCCACGGTGAACCTGGCGGCGTATGACGGACTGCTGCCTGCCTTCGGCGTCTATGTCACGCGGCTCAAAATCGGCGCGCGCGCATTTCAGGCAGTGACGAATGTGGGCAACCGGCCGACGTTTGGCGAGGCGTCGTTTGCTGTCGAGTCGCACATCCTGGATTTTGAGCCGATTGACATGGATGAGACCACGCCGATCGAACTCGAATTTCTTCTGCGCCTGCGCGGAGAAATCGAGTGGCCCTCGCCCGAGGCGCTGAAGGCGCAGATATTCAAAGACGTCGCGCGAGCCAGGCGATTTTTTCGATGGATCGGTTGAATCGGCGATCTATGATCTGAGCATGAGGAATAGTTCCGTTCCCGTTGACACATTGCTTCCGCATATTGGCTATCAGGATGTGGTGGAGGCCTGTGAATGGCTCGGGCGCGTCTTCGGCTTCAAGGAAGCATACCGCTACGGCGAGCCTGTGGCCGGGGTCCAGATGTATCTGGGGCAGGCATACATTATGCTGCGCAACGCCCGGCAGGGTTGCATGACTCCAGCGCACCTTGGCTACGGAACGCAGAACCTGACGGTCTTTGTCGAGGATGTGGACGCGCACTACGCCAGGGCCAAGGAAGCGGGCGCAGGAATCGTGGAGGAGCTTCACGAAACCGAATATGGCGAACGGCAGTACGGGGCGAACGATCTCGGCGGCCACTTGTGGCTGTTCTCGCAGCATGAGCGGGATGTGAGCCCCGGGGAGTGGGGAGCTACGGCGACACCGCGAAGGTGAATCCGCTGCTTCGTTCACGCAAGATTTGCGTGAACGCCGAGCGCCTTTGCAATATCCGACAGGTGCTTATCCCTGGTCCATAGCACTGTGTACGGAGTGATAAGGACCGAAGCGATCAGATGGGCGTCAATCAGCCCGATGCCACAGCTATAGAGCGGCCGCGATTCGATCATCTGTCGCACCTCGCTTAATTGCGCCATCCGCGCCTGAGGCAACAGGTCAAAAAATGCGAGCGTCTTGCCCCGGTTCAAGAGTGAACCCAAAGCCAGTTCTGCCGCGACAAATGGATGCATCAGAATCTGCCCGTTTTCGAGCTGCCTTCGCAATTCGGAGTTATTCGAGCGGAGATGGTCAATCCAAACAGAAGTATCCGCGAGAATCACTCTTGGTTAACCCGGCGGCGCGGAATATCTTCGAGTCCCGGCATTGTGCCGCCCAGCGCAGCCAACCTGCGGGCGCTCTCGCGCTCGATCAGAGACTTCAGCGCTTCTCGAACAAGCGCCGTCTTTTCGGTGACGCCGGTAAATTCCTGGGCAAGCCGTACCAGATCGTCGTCGAGGGCAAGGGTCGTTCGCATGGCTCCTCCAGACACCAATAATAGCATCGTTTGATGTTGAGATTGCATGCATTTGGCGTCGCGTATGTTGTAATTCGCAGCTTCCCACCCTTTTTACGCGATGAAACTGTGTGAAGGATGGGGGCTGCGGTGATGGCCCCTTCGCGGCGGGTTTATCGGTAGATCTCGCGCCGGTTACCGAGGCGGATCACCTGAACGCAGACCCTCGCATCCTGAATGTCGGCGATAATGCGGTAATCCCCGACCCTATATTTCCAGTAGTCGCCTAACGTCGATCCAGTAAGCGCCTCGCCGATACTTCGTGGATTGTCCAGTACGGCTAGTCGCTCGCGCAAGAACTTGACGATGCGTCGAGCAACCTGTTTGTCGAGCTTTTTCAGTTCCTTCTCGGCCTCTTTTTCAAACTCAATCAGCCAGGCCAAGACGCTTCTCCACTTCGTCGAGCGTGAAGGTTCTGCTGCGTCCGTCGCGAAGGGCAAGCGTGCGCTGTTCGGCTAAATATAGATCTTCGAGATCCTCTAGTTTTTCGCCGATGGCTTCGACCATATAGAAGGTTTTGCTGCGGCCGGTTAGCTTTGCCAGCCTGTCTAGGCGTTCTTTCAACTCATTGGGTAAGCGAAGCGAAACGGCAGTCATGGGTGCACCTCCAGGAGCCAGCAAAACAAGTATAGCAGTTGCGATACAAGTATTGCAGGAGACGGGCTTACCCTCAGGGCCGTTTGCGCAGTGCCAGCTCCACCACGCGCTGCATTTCGGCTTCGGGAGCGGGCTTGCCCGTCCAGATTTCGAACTGGCGCGCGCCCTGCTGCACAAACATCTCCAGGCCGCTGACGATGGGAATGCCGCGGCTGTGGGCCAGCTTCAGCAACGGCGTGCCGATCGGGTTGTAGACCATGTCGAAGACCAGGCCGGCGTTCAGCTCACCCTCCTTGATGGGCAGTGCCGGCTTGACGCCCGCCATGCCGCAGGGCGTGGTGTTGATGAGCGCGTCAAACTTGTTCTTGGCCAGCAGCTCCTGCTTGAGCGACTTGGCATGAGCCTTGCGTGCCAGCGCCACGGCCGTCTCGTGGGTGCGGTTGACGACAAAAACCTCCGCTCCCTGTTCCACCAGGCCAAAGACGGCTGCCCTTGCTGCTCCGCCTGCGCCTAGAACCACAATGCGGGCTCCCTTCAGGCGCATCCGCTTTTCGAGCGGCCTCACCACGCCGGCCACATCTGTATTAAAGCCGTAGAGCTTGCCGTCCGCGCCGGTGCGCAGTGTGTTGCACGCGCCGATGCGGGCCGTGAGCGAGTCCATGTTGGCCAGGTGGGGCAGCACTTCCTGTTTGAGGGGCATGGTGACGGCCACTCCGCCCAATGGCAGTTCGCGCACCACTGTGAGCAGATCGCTGAGCACGCGGACCTTGAGCGGCAGCATAACCGCGTTGACGCTTTCGCGGCGGAAGGCCGTGTTATGCATGAGCGGCGAAAGCGAGTGGCCAATAGGATTGCCGGCCACGCCGAAGATGCGCGTTGCCTGGTCCAGCCGGTCCAGGCGGTAGAGGTCGAGCAGCGTGTGCGCGCTCACCTGGCCTGGGGCGGTTTCTTCTCCATTTTCGGAGGACGCAAAGGTAAAGGCCGCTCCAGCGCGCGGTCCCAGGACACGGCTCAGCAGGCCCTCCTCGCCCATGGCGATGCCCACCACGTGCGCTGAGAGCGACCGGTCTTCGATGAGCTTGAGCACGGCCAGGTTGTCGGCCAGCGAACGGGCGGTCGAAACTACCTTTACGAAATCCGGTTCGAAGGCTTCGATCCGATCCGCCGCCTGCTCCAGCCCCTTGGTGCGCGTAAAGTCGTGGAAGCTGATCAGCAAAGCTGTTCCGGCTGCACGAAGCGCCGCACGGAATTTGGCCAGTTGCGCGGCTTTGGCCTCTTCTGCCGATTCGACTTCGAGGTCGACGAGGGAACAGCCGGCTTCCGCGGCTTTTAGCAGGATTTCCAGCTCCGCCGCCAGCGATCCTTCGAAGTGGCCGCCATGCTGCTTTCGCCGGCAGGTTGCGATCGACGACACATCGCGGTGCGAGGCCAGGAACTCCTGCAGCCCTGGCAACGCCGCCGCGGGCTTGGCCAGGGCGTCCAGCCGGAATTCCAGGAACTTGGACACCTCGGCGGCTGCCGCTGCCCGTTCCCACATCTCGGCCGGTGTGCTGCCTTGAATGGCCACGCACAACTTTCCCAACCGCGGCCTGGGAACTGCCGGCGCGGGAGCAAATTCGACCGTGCTTGACTCAAAGCGAGACATGGCCATCAATTGACGCATCTTAAGCGGGAACGGCGCTGGATGCAACAATAGATTTTTGAGAACGATTGCGGCGCATGTGCCGCCGGTAACCAGCACAGCCCGACCCGCTAGGTCGGCTTTGAAATTTGGAGGGAAATCCCCATTATGTCTGCTCAAAACCCCGTCCACTCTGCCCAAACCGATGTTCTTCACGCCTGGGAGGCGGGCGGCGCAGCCTCCGCCGAGGCGCTCGCAGGTTGGGTCAGCGCCCGCCTGGCCGCGCACCAGTCAGCCCTGGCTGCACTTTTGGCGGTTGAAGGTCCGCGAACCCCGGAAAACTCGCTCCGCCTCTACGACCAGGCGCTTGAGCATCTCAGCCTGGCCGGGGCGCAGGCCGGGGTTTTGAACTCCGTTGCCGCGGACAAGGCGGTGCGCGACCAGGCCCAGGCGCAGGCCCAGCGGGTGGCGATGGCGGCCAGTGCCCTCAGCCTTAACCGTGAGATTTATGAGGCGCTTGCGGCCATTAGCCTGGAGGGTGCGAACCCCGCAACCAAACACTATGTCGAGCGCACGCTGCTCGGCTACCGGCTTTCCGGCGTGGACAAGGACCAGCCTACGCGCGACCATTTGCAGGCCCTCCACGAAAAAACCACTGGTCTGTCGCTCGAATTCAGCCGCAATATTCAAGAGGGCGGCAAAGCGGTCACTGCGGCCGCGGACGAGCTGGACGGCCTGCCTGCCGATTTCCTGGCGCGGCACCCGCTGGACGCGGATGGCAGCGTGATCCTGACCACCGACCCGCCCGATATGCAGCCGGTGATGACCTTTGCCTCGTCCGCGGCGCTGCGGGAGCGCATGTTCCTGGCTTACAACACCCGCGCCTACCCGGCCAACCAGAAGATTCTGCTTGACTTGCTGGCAACTCGGCAGGAGATTGCCGGCATTCTCGGTTTTCGCAGTTGGGCCGACCTGGCCACGGCTGACCAGATGATGGGCTCGGCTGCCAACGTCCGTACCTTCCTGACAAAGTTGAATGCGGCCAGCCTGGAAGGAGCTCGGCGCGAGCACGAATTGATTGTCAACTTTGCCCGCGAGCGGCAGCGGGACTTGACGGCCATCGACATGGCAAATATCGACGCTTCGAGTCGCGGCTACTGGTATGAGCAGTTTCGGCGCTCGGCGTTTGACTTTGACTCGCAGTCCGTTCGACCGTACTTCCCGTATGCAAAAGTGGAGGCGGGCGTGCTGGAGACGGCGGCGCGGCTGTTCAAGGTCGAGTTTCGGCCCACGACCGCGCAGGCCTGGCACAAGTCTGTTTCGGTTTTCGAGGTCTTTGATGCCGACCGGCATGTGGGCCGGTTCTACCTCGACATGCATCCGCGCGACGGCAAAGATAAGTGGTTTTCCGCCGCGCCCATCGTGACTGGAGTTCGCGGGCGGGCACTGCCTGAGGCTGCGCTCATCTGCAATTTCCCGAGCGGGGACGGCAACGATCCAGGCCTGTTGCAATACAGCGACGTCGTTACGTTTTTCCACGAATTTGGCCACCTGATGCACGCGATTCTGGGCGGACAGACCGAGTGGGCGGGGATCTCGGGGTTTGCTACGGAGGGTGATTTTATCGAGGTGCCCTCGCAGATGCTTGAGGAGTTCTTCCGCGACGAAAAGCTTCTGCAGGTCTTTGCAAAGCACTACGAAACCGGCGAGGTGCTGCCGTCCGAGACCATCGGGAAGATGAAGCTGGCCGGGGCGTTCGGCCGCGCAGACTGGATTCGTTCGCAGCTTTACTACACAACGCTCTCGCTCGACCTTCACGATCAGGATCCGGCGGGGCTCGACCTCGACGCTACAGCGAGACGGCTTTGCGAGAGCCTGCAGCCGTGGACGTGGCTCGAAGGCAATCGCATGTACGCGAGCTTCGGCCACCTGACGGGCTACTCATCGAACTACTACACCTACGCCTTCGACAAGGTCATCGCATTGGACTTCTTCGCGCAGTTCGATCCCAAGGATCTGCTGGGCTGCGATGCCGGTGCGCGCTACCGCAAAACGGTGCTCGAACAAGGCGGGTCAAAGCCAGGGCGGGAGATGGTGCGGGATTTCCTCGGCCGCGACGAAGAATTCTCGGCGTTTTCAAAGTGGCTGAATGAAGAGTTTGAAGGAGAGTTGCTGGCCGCTCGCTCCTAGCTTCCGAGAAAGTGCTATACTTGTATAGCGCCTCCAAAGGAGGTCCGTTATGCTCGCAATCCGTCTCCCTGAAGCGATTGAGAAGCGTCTCGACGCCCTGGCCAAAGCTACTGGGCGGACCAAGACTTATTACGCCCGCGAAGCCATCCTGGAACATCTGGACGATCTTGAGGATATTTATATTGCGGAGCAGCGCCTCGCCGACATACACGCAGGCCGGAGTACCACTGTTTCCCTTAAGGAAGTGATGAAGCGTTATGGCATGGTCGATCAAGCATCGAAGATTTAATTCGTAGTTTGGCCGGAAAAGGAGCGGGGAAAAAGATGGGCGCCTCGGCTCTAGCTCGCTTTTTGCCTCTCCCGGCAATGTGTTCTGAAAGGACACGGTTGATGCGCTTCTCATATTCCTCCCCGGCGGCGGATTGAGAGCGAAACCACGTCACAACTTCCGAATCGACGCCAATCGCCACTTTGTCTCCAGGGCCTGTGTAGAAAAGCCCACGCTTAGCGCCGGTCCAGTCACGAACTTCAGGAATGTCGGAGGTGTCGATTGCCTCGTCCGGAAGGGCAGAGAGCCGTTCCAGCCGTGCAAATTGCTCGGGACTCAGCTTGCTAGAATTCTCTGTCTTCATAGGCTCGTCTCCCATGCACTGATTCGCTATCATAGTCTCTCAATGGCAAACACATCGGACTTCAACGGCAAATGGGCGCTGGTGACGGGCGGAAGCTCGGGCATTGGCGCAGCGATGGCGCGCGAACTCGCCGGCCGCGGCGCGAAACTCATTCTCTCGGCGCGCCGCATCGATCGGCTTGAAACCCTGGCTGCCGAGCTCGCAGCCAAAGGCGTCGAAGTCCGCATTGTCGCCGCCGACCTCAACGATCCGGCCGCACCGCAACAAATCTACGACGCGACTGAAGGCGCGGGCCTGACCGTCGACATCCTCATCAACAATGCAGGGCTGGGCCAGTTCGGCGCCTTTCACTTGAGCCCCATCGAGCAGGAACTGAGCCAGGTGCGCGTCAACTGCGAGGCGGTGGTGCGGCTCTCGCGCCTTTTTGTTCCGCGCATGGTTGAACGGCGCCGCGGATGGGTGCTTGTGGTTGCCTCGACGGCCAGCTTTCAGCCCATCCCTTACCTCAACACCTACGCCGCCAGCAAGGTCTTCGACCGCTTCTTCGCGCTGGGCCTGGCCGCTGAGGTCGCACGTTTCGGCATCAAGGTGACTGCGCTTTGCCCTGGGCCCACCGAGAGCGAGTTTTTTGACATAGCCCGCGCCAGTGTCTTCAAGCGCGGCGTGCAGCCCACTGCAGACGTGGCGCGCATGGCCATCGATGCTCTTGCTCGCGGCCAGCGCACAATTATCCCCAACTTCAGCGGCCGGCTCTCGGCTTTCCTCGTCCGCTTCCTTCCCGTCGGACTGATCACCTACTTTATCGAGAAGGTTGCGCGCTCTGAAACACGTTCTTGAACCTTGCGCATCGATAACAGCTTCAACTCATCGCGTCAGGGCACGGCTTTAGTCGTGCCGCACACGCTCAAGAAACTAGACGCTGGGCTCTACGGGCTGCGGAAAAACTCGGTATTGACACAAAACTTCAAGGCTTTGTAACAGGGCACGACTTCAGTCGGGCCGCAAATGCCGCAAAATAAACCTGGGCTTTAGCCCCTGCAAAACTCCACTTCGCGCCAAAATCAAATTTGGACCTTTTTCCGCAGACTGTCTAGCCCCCGGGGCATGATCCTCAGGATCCATCAGGGAGAACGCCCTTATTCCGCAGGGGCTCTACTGGTTTTTTGCTTGCGGAACCACGCTGAAGGAGCTGAAGAAGCGCGCTACATCCTCGTCGCGGCGGGCGCCGCCAGTGGGAAACGTCGCGGTCAGCATATAGAGGCGCTTACGGGCCAGGACCAGGCGCGAGTTCATCACTCCGCCGCCCAGATTGCGGGTTGAAAAATACCGTCCCGGAAACCCCTGCTGGCTGAAGGTGGATTCCTCGACCACGGTGGTTTGTGTGCGCGCCATCGCGCCGTCCCGCGCCATGTCCAAGGTGCGATCGGGCACGTCGGAGTTGGCCCGCTCCACCGGCGGGTCGTCGGCCCATGAAACGGAAAAGCAGGTTTCGGCGTCGGGATACGCGTAGATCATGTCCACCTGTTCCGAGCCGCCCTGTTCGTTATAGGCGGGAACCTGGATCTCCTTGATCTCCGCGGGCATCTCGACTTTGAAGCCGTCCGGGGTCCGATCCACCGACTGCCAGACAATGCTTGCAGGATGTGCCCCAGGGGCGTACGGGCTGGAAGTGGGTGTGTAGTCGCTTCCGCTGGGCGGGGGGCTAACGAGCCCCAACGCTACCCGGTGACGGTAAACGAACACAACCGCCAAAACCAGGATTACGACCAGGGCGAGGTAGAGAAGCCACTTCACACTCTCAAGAGTGCCAATTTCATCTAACAGTTGCAAGCCGATTATTGTCCTTTGCATACCTTGGGAGCCCTGCGGGTAAAAATAAATGCTCCCTGAGGCCGAAATTTGCACAATATTCTCTATCCGCGGGGCAATCCACCTTGCAACCTTTCTAAAGTCAGTGCATCCTATTAAGTAATTAGCAGAGGCTTCCCCGAATATGTCCCGCCCAAGAAAGGTACTCACTCCTTCTTGAAGGTCTGTCATGGACCTCTTCTCTCAATTCCCCCCTGGATCCCCTCCTCAAATTGCCTCTCGAGCGGGCCTGCTGGAAAGCAGGCCCACATGCTCTCCTTCATGCCCATTTCGTCGCCACCCAATAGTTTGACCCAGGCTCTAGAATCGAAATCAGATGTGGCCTTCATCCAGTCCAAGCTCTGCTTCAGGTCCCGCCGTCAAGGCATGCGGCCTTCGGGAAATCGACCGTCTTTTCCGCAAAGCCGGCCTGGTCCGCAGCCTGCATGGGAAGGCCGGCGCCCGCAACCCGAAATCCAATCACTTTAACCGCGCTGCCCAGGAGGAGCTCTTCCATCCGGCGCCGTCCCCACGCGTTGCGGCAAATGGAGTCGAGTGGCTCGCGGTCTCCGGATGGGAGAAGATTCCCTGGCTCTGGCACGGATTCAGCACCCGGCGGGGCGGCCTGAGCCGGGCCTATTGTACTGAGGACGCGCCTGGCGAAATGAACCTGGGCTTCACCGCCGGCGATAGCAGGGAGAACGTTGCCTGCAATCGCAGCCTCCTGGCCGAGGCCGTCACCGGCAATGCTGCTACGCCGCTGGTCGCCATTCGTCAGTTTCACTCGAATCTGGTGCACGTTGCGACTGTGACCGACGCGGCCAGGGAACGCCCATGGAAGGCGGATGGCCTGATTGCCAACGAGCCGGGCCTGCTGCTCGGCATCCAGACCGCCGATTGCATTCCAGTGCTGGTGGCCGACCGCAAGCGCCGCGTGGTGGCAGCTTTTCACGCCGGCTGGCGGGGCACCGTGAAGCGCATTGTGGAATTGGGCATCGGCCGGATGAGGCTCGCGTTCGGCTGCCGGCCTGAGGACATGATTGCGGCGATCGGCCCCGGTGTGGGCGCCTGCTGCTACGCGGTTGGCGAAGAGGTGCTTTCGGAATTCGAGTCGCAGTTCCAATATGCGCGCGAACTTTTTCACGAGGTCTACTCGACGGACGTGGTGCGCGCCAAATACCCCATGCTTTTCCTCACCCAGCGCGCCCCTGGCCACTCGCCGATTGGGCCGGAGCTGCACCTGAACTTAGTGGAGGCCAACCGCCGCCAGTTGCTCGCTGCGGGATTGAAGCCCCGCGCCATCCAGACGGTTGGCGGATGCACGAGTTGCCAGCCGGAGCTGTTCTTTTCGCACCGCGCCTCGCACGGGCACGCCGGGCGGATGCTGGCGGTAATCGGGATCAGGCCCCCGCCACGCTGAATCGGAGATAGAGCAGGCAATCCTGCCGCAAAAAAACCGTCCCACCTCAGGGCTTCCGAAGCAGGGACGGTTTCTTCGTTGGGTTCTACACTGCCTTAAGAGGCGCTGGCGGCCTCGCCCGGGTTCACAAGGTCTCGAAGCTCCTTGGAGGGCTTGAAGTAGGGCACTCGCTTGGCGGGCACATCCACGCGCTCGCCGGTCTTGGGGTTACGGCCAATCCGGGGATTGCGCTGGCGGATGCGAAACGAGCCGAAACCGCGAATCTCAATCTTGTCGCCGCTCTGCAGGGCTCCAATCACGGAGCCGAAAATGGTTTCAACGATGACCTCGCCATCGCGGCGCGTCAGGTCACCCAAGCCGGTCACCTTTTCCACCAGGTCTGCCTTTGTCATGTGCGTGAGGCCTCCGCATTTAGGATAACCGGATTTTCTACGGGGAAGCGTGGAAAAAGCAAGCCTCTTTTTTGGAATTTAGCCTTTGCGCATCAGCAAGTTGGCCTGGAATCTCTCCGCTCCCCGATTGCGCCGGTCCTTAGGCCTGCTTTGCGGTATGATGTGCTGAGCCTCTCCCGGATGACATGCTCTCGACCGAATAAGGGTACGAGTCCGGCGGAGGCGCTTGCTGCCATGCAATTTCCGAACTACAGCATCGTGATTCCAGCTTTCAACGAGGCAGGCCGCATTCCAGCCACGTTGAAGTCGGTGGTCGACTGCGTCCGGCGGCAGGGCTGGTCCGCCGAGGTTCTCGTGGTCGACGACGGCTCAACCGACCAAACGGCGCAGGTGGTGCGTGCCTTTGCCGCCGGCGCGCCGGAGGTGCGTCTCCTCCAGAATTCCGGCAATAAAGGGAAGGGTTTCAGCGTCCGCTCAGGCATGCTGCAGGCGCTGGGAGAAGTGGTGATGTTTACTGACGCCGACCTTTCGGCGCCCATCGAAGAAGCCGAAAGGCTGTTTGCCGCTATTGCCGCCGGGGCCGATATCGCCATCGGATCAAGATGGCTGGAAAGCGGCCGCCAGACTCACCGCCAGCCTTTCTACAGGCAGTTTTTCGGCCGCTGTTTCAATGCCGTTACCCGTCTGGTGATGGGGCTGAAATTTGCCGATACCCAATGCGGCTTCAAGGCCTTTACGCGCGGCGCGGCGCAAACTGTCTTCCAGTTGCAAACCATCCTGCGCTGGGGCTTCGACCCGGAGATCCTCTTTATCGCCCTCAAGCGCGGTTACCGCATTGAGGAAGTTCCGGTGAGCTGGGCCCACGACGAGCGCACCCGCATGAGCTACCTCAAGGACGGAATCAAGATGCTCGAAGAGATTGCCATCATCCGCTGGAACGCCCTGCTCGGCCGCTACGGCAAGCAGATCGAGCATATCCACCGCACCGGAATGGCAAAGTAACGCATCTCGCGATCGCCTGCCTTCCGGATCGCAGATTTTCCCTGGGTCTAATCCGCAACTCACTCCGTCCCTCGCCACAGGCGCAGGTTTTCAATTCCGCGCCGGACATGCTCCGGAATTCGAATCTGGGATTTATTCCTGGATCGCCGCCCGACTGACTCGGCGATTCTTCATCGATTGGTCGAGGCAATGGCCAGTTTGAGAACTCGCGCGGCCGTGAGTTGCATTGGCCCCGCTGCCTCAAGCAAGCCGAGCCGAACATATTGATCGTGAATAATCTGGTACCGGGCCGTGATGTGCAATATCCAACTACAGCGAATTGGCAATGTCATTCCCATATCCGCCCGGAAATCAATTTGGGATGACTCCACAAATGCGTGTGATGGAAAATTTTCGATTTCAGCTTAAGTTATCTGCGAGACCGGCATAATCGTAAAACGCGGATTGCCTCGGGAGAGAAGCCCCGCAATGTATTCATGGAGGATGAAAGGATGCAGGGTAAATTTCTGATCGTTGAAGACGAGCCCATCGTCGCTCTTGACCTACGGCAGGAACTCGAAGAGTTGGGATGCGAGGTAACCGGACTGGCCGAGTCGGGGGATGAGGCGCTGATGTCAAGCGAAGAGAACCGGCCCGATATGGCATTGATGGATATTAGAATCGACGGCCCCTTGGACGGGATTCAGTCTGCCAGGCTGTTACGCCATCTGTATCAGATTCCTGTGGTCTTCCTTACGTCTTACTCTGACAGGGAGACGATAACGCGCGCGGCGCAGGAACTGCCCTACGGCTTCCTGACCAAGCCATTCAGAAGCTGTGAACTGCAAGCTACGCTAAGCGTCGCTTTGCATAAGGCAACCGTCGACGCAGAATTGCGGGAGTCGAACGGAGTGATGTCGATGACCGTTCAGGGCATGCATGAAGCAACAATCTTCGTTTCAGGCAACGGTAACGTCGAATTCATGAATCAGTCTGCGGAGGAGTTAACAGGCCTGCAGCTCAACCGGGTCCGTGGAATGCCCTTAAGCGAAGTGCTTGATATGACAGATATCTATAAGCGCCAGATTCCCATGCCTGTCAGACCTGGAGGGGCCGAGGCATTAGAGGAGTTTGGATGGCTGCTTCGTGTTCCTGGACGAGATCCCCTGATCGTAGATTTCACAGTGAGATTTCTGGTTGCAGACGGTGGGGCGCACGGTGGCCATGTGATTACATTGCGAAATGCATTTCAAAGGATGCGTCAAAACGTAATCGAAGCATCCATGTCCGAAACCGAATGCTTCGACAACGCGCCTATGGCAATGGTTCAACTGGATGGCGAAGGCCGTGTAATGCGCATCAATCAAATGCTCCTCAATGAATCGTGCCTGCCGATGGAGCTCCTGATTGGGCGGACTCTCTCGGGCCTCCTTGCAGATCCCGATCCGCGCATTACAAGGCAGTTTGTATACGGACTCTTGCGGCCATTTCGTCCTCTGCAGGAGGTTCAAACTCAATAGGGCGCGCGCAGACAGAGTCCATTCGGCTATTCAGCAATCGAGCTGCGAGCAAGAGGCGGATTCTTCCGCGCCGCAAACGCCACAAAACAACCGCGGGCTTTACACGCTGCGGAAAAACTCGATGCGTTGAAGGGTACGGGCTTTAGCCCGTACATAAACCCAGCAAAACGACCGAGGGCTTTAGCCCCTGAGGGATGCTTTTCGACTTCTTCGCCCAAATCCAAGCCTTTTTCCGCAGCCCGTTCAACCCCCGCAAAAATCCATCCAAAAGACTCTGAAGAATCGTGTACGCGGCGAAGCCGCGCCCCGAGTTGGAAGCCGAAAACCTCCAACAAGCCGGCCCACGGTTACAAACCGCTCCATCCTTGAGCGCATCGAACCGGTGTTCCATCCTTCGGTTTCCTTTGAAAACTAACCCAATCCAAAACACTGAGGGTGCCCCAGGTCTCTTTTTTGAGACCTGGGATTTATTAAGACCCAACTCCGACTGCTTTGTATCAGGGCATGGCTTCAGCCGTGCCGAAAATGCCACAAAACGACCGAGGGCTTTACAGGCTGCGGAAGAACTCGATGCGTTGAAGGGTACGGGCTTTAGCCCGTACATAAACCCAGCAAAACGACCGAGGGCTTTAGCCCCTGAGGTATGCTTTTCGTGCTCTTCGTCCAAATCCAAACCTTTTTCCGCAGCCCGTTCAACCCCCGCAAAAATCCATCCAAAAGAACCCGAAGAATCGTGCTCGCGGCGAAGCCGCGCTCAGCTTGCTGAAGAAGCCCTATTGCGACATTGTCTTGAAAGGGCATGACTTCAGCCGTGCCGAAAATGCCACAAAACGACCGTGGGTCTTGCAGGCTACGGAAAAACTCGATGCGTTGAAGGGTACGGGCTTTAGCCCGTACATAAACCCAGCAAAACGACCGAGGGCTTTAGCCCCTGAGGTATGCTTTTCGAGTTCTTCGTCCGAATCCAAACCTTTTTCCGCACCCGTTCAACCCCCGCACAACTCCATCCAAAAGAATCCGAAGAATCGTGTGCGCGGCGAAGCCGCGTTCAAATCCCCGCCAGCTGAACTCCGCCTCCAATTCTGCGCCATCGCCCTCGAAAGCAGCATTCAAATCAATACTTTCCAGAAGCTCCCCCAATGGACTATCTTGTTCCCAAGATGAATCCACCACAGACCGTCCTCGACCTGGTTGAACACTTTCGGCGAAATGCCGCCGATCTCCGGTCCAATCGCTACAACGAGACCGAACTGCGCCGCGAGTTCCTTGACCCCTTCTTCGAGGCGCTCGGCTGGGACGTGAACAACCGCCTCCGCTACTCAGAAACTTATAAAGATGTCGTCCACGAACCAACCAGGGAAACGGAGGAGGGCGTCCCCGACTACTGCTTCCGCGTTGGGGGAACCCCGAAGTTTTATCTCGAAGCTAAAAAGCCATCGGTGCGGCTGAAGGACAACCCCGAACCGGCACTGCAACTCCGGCGCTACGCATGGTCGTCTAAACTCCCGCTTTCCATACTCTCGAATTTTGATGAGTTGGCGATCTACGACTGCCGGAATGCCCCAAAGCAGGGCGACAAAGCCTCGGTCGGACGCATCTCCTATTACGGATTCGAGGAATACGCGCAGAAGTGGGAAGAGATTGCCTCGCGATTCTCGAAGGAGGCAGTGCTTCAAGGCTCGTTTGACCGTTTCGCAGTTTCCTCAAAAGCGAAGAGGGGTACAACCGAAGTTGACACTGCGTTCTTGGCAGACATTGAACAATGGCGGCACGATCTGGCCGCAACCATTGCGGCCAGAAACCCCAGCCTCGGTCAGAGAGAAGTAAATTTCGCAGTGCAACGAACAATCGACCGCATCATCTTTCTGCGCATATGCGAAGACCGCGGACTGGAAAGCTACGGCCAACTGCGCGGCCTGACCGAGCAGCCCGGGATCTACCCGCGACTGTGCAATCTCTTTCAATTGGCAGACAAACGCTATAACTCCGGACTCTTCCATTTCCACAAGGAAAAGGATCGCGACGAGGCCCCGGACACGCTCACGCCAACCATCAACATCGATGACGCACGGCTCAAACCTATCCTGAAGAAGCTCTACTATCCCGATAGTCCCTACGCCTTTTCGCATGTTCCCGCAGACATTCTTGGGCAGGTCTACGAGCAGTTTCTCGGCAAAGTCATCCGAATCACCCCGGCGCGCCAGGTGAAGATCGAGCTCAAGCCGGAAGTGAAGAAGGCTGGAGGCGTCTACTACACACCAACGTACATTGTGGATTACATCGTCAAAACCACTATCGGCAAGCTCCTGGACGGAAAATCCCCTAAGCAGATAGCAACCCTGCGGGTCTTGGATCCGGCCTGTGGGTCAGGCTCCTTCCTGATCGGAGCATACCAATTTATTCTCAACTGGTACCGCGACCGCTACGTCGAAGACGGCCCGCAAAAGCACAAGAGCGAGATAGTTCCCGATGCCGTGGGAAACTGGCGTTTGACACTCAGCGAGAAGAAGAAGATATTGACCCGCCACATCTTCGGCGTGGACATCGACTCTCAGGCTGTCGAAGTCACCAAGCTCTCGCTGCTGCTCAAAGTGCTTGAAACCGAGACGCAGCTAAGGCTCTTCCACGAACGCGCCCTTCCAGACCTCGGCAAAAACATCAAGTGCGGCAATTCCCTGATAGGCCCGGATTTCTACGAGAATCAGCAGATGCTCCTGCTCGACGAGAATGATCGCTATCGCGTCAACGTCTTTGACTGGAAGCGGGGCTTCCCCGAGGCGATGAAGAGTGGGGGCTTTGACGCTGTAATCGGAAATCCGCCGTATGGATACATGATCGCGCAACCAGAACAGGATTATTTTTCGGCTACCTATCCCCATCAGGACTATCAAAAGGACCTTTACCTGCTCTTCCTGGAAAGGTGCAACACAGGGCTTGTTGCACAGAACGGCTTTTTCGGAATGATTTTTCCGAACCCCTGGCTTACGAATCTACTGCAGCGCAATATTCGAAAGTTCATTGTTCTGAACACAGAAATCAAAGAAATCGTGCACTTCAAGTTTCCCGTATTTCCGAAAGTCACCGTTGATACAGAAATCGTGGTTCTCCAGAACGGACCCCCTAACGTAAAGTCAGAGGCAACGGTGCGAATTGCCGAATCGCTTGAAATCTTCAATAACCCAAAAGGCGAGCTAAAAACGATCCGCCATAGCCAGAGCAAATGGCAGCAACTTGACGGAAGCGTGATTAACATTTTCTCGAATCTGGAGGAGGAGGCGCTTGCAGAAAAATGCGCTAAGCTCGCCGCTCCGCTGCGCACTCTGTATCACACAAACGTCGGTATCAAGCCTTACCAAGTCGGGAAAGGAATTCCTCTTCAGACCCGTCATATCGTAGACACCCGCCCCTTCGATGCGAACCATAAGATCGATAGCAACTACCGCCCGTGCCTGCGGGGCTGCGATATCTCACGCTATCTGATCGCCCCTCTTGAGGACAGGTTCCTAAAGTATGGGAAGTGTCTTGCCGAACCGCGACCGACTGCGGACTTCGACGCCCCGGTGAAAATCCTCATGCGCCAGACCGGCGATAGTCTGATTGCGGCCCTGGATTGCAGCCAATACATCTGCCTAAACAATATGCATGTGCTTGTGCCAAGGGCCGGTCACCCCGATATCCGATATGTTCTAGGTATTATCAACTCTAGCCTGATGAACTGGTACTACCACACCCTGAATCCTGAGATGGGAGAAGCATTCGCCGAGGTGAAGAAGACAAATATTGACAAGCTCCCGATCCTGGTGCCTGACCCGTCATTGCGAAGGCAGATGGACCTGCATGAGCGCATCAAACGGCTCGCCGGGGAGATGTCGGAAATTGTCCGGAAGGCGAGGGGAGCGCGCATAGATCAGGAGCGCACCGTCTTCGAGCGCCAGATTCAGTCGACAGACCGACAAATCGACACGCTGGTCTACGAACTGTATGGGCTAACCCAAAAGGAAATCTCGATTGTGGAGTCGTCGACCAGAGATAAGGCACCCTGAAGGAACGCCCTTCGAATCCACCATCCCCCCTTCGCACCAGATCCCCGAGTCACGCCCCAGTACCCGCCACATCCGGTTCCGCAATTCCCGCTCCTTCACCCGCCGCCAGCACGTCTTTCTTTTCCTCAAATTGAGCCAGCTCAGCAGCGCCGAGCGCCGATGGGCCAGAGCTGGAACCTGAAACCTGAGAGCCGGAGGCTCTCTCCTGATCCCTGACCCCTGATCCCTGATCCCTGTCTTTCCGTTCCCTGTCTTCCCGCTCCCTGCGTCCAAGCACTTCCCGCCAATCTCTCTCCTCCGCCATCTCCTCGAACGTCTGCCCGTACCTCGGCACAATCCCGTACACCAACTGGCACCCCAGCGCCTCCGCTGCGCGCGCCAGCGAAGCCATCTTGACCGCGCCCTTCACCTCACTATTCTCAAAGGCATAAACTACCGACTCCACCACGTCCATCTCCCGCGCAATCTCAGCCATCGGAATCCCAAGCGCTCTCCGGACCACCCGCAGCAGCCCATTCGTCGGATTCCGAACCTTGGCCGCCTCCCGGAAGGGCCGCAACTCCTCATCCAGCCGCCGCCGCAATTTATATCTGTCCTGTTCCCGCATCTCCAGCCTCTTCCCAGGCCAATCCCGCTTCAAGCCCATCTCAAGCCTAGCCAAAACAGGAGTAATTCTCTGCAAGAACCCGCGAAAAAGGTGCCCTTTTTCAGCTTGCTGAAAAATCCCAACCGGAGGGAGGCGGGGGTTTCAACCCCCGCGCAAAGCCAACAACATCGACGCCGGCTTTAGCCGCGGAGGGACGCTTTTAGCCGGCTTCACCGGGAAACCCGAGTTTGTCAGCAGTTAGGCAAGAAAATGGCCCTTTTTTGCGTCATTTTCCCAATGCACCAGGACTCTTCCGGAAATCGCTACTGATGTATCAGTACGTTCTTTAGAAAACATCCGTATGTATCAGTACGTTTTCGCCAGCAGATTTTTCTTCTGCCAATATCTCCGCAAGCAGGCCAAGCAAATCGAGCCAAAAGCTCCGCCCGCACCCCGGAATCAAAACTCCGCGTGCACACAGAGCCACACCGCCCCAGCACCGCCAAACGCCACCTGCTGAAAGCTGAAAGCTAAGAGCTGAGAGCTGAGAGCTGAAAGCTGAAAGCTGAGAGCTGAGAGCTGAGAGCTGAGAGCTGAAAAGCCAAAAGCAGAAAGCCGAGCGCCGTCCACTGACCACTGACCACTGACCACTGACCACTGACCACTGACCACTGACCACTGACCACTGACCACTGATCACTGATCACTGATCACTGTCCACTGTCCACTGTCCACTGTCCACTGTCCACTGTCCACTGTCCCCTGACCCCTGACTACTGACCCCTGCCCCCTGCCTCCACAACCACTCCATCATCCAGCGAGGCCGCCACCAGGCGGTCGCCGGCAGGCCGAATCAGGGCGATTGGGTAACCCGTGTGCCACCACTTCCAGGTCATCGTTTTGGGGTCGATGGAGAACACTTGGTCGTTGGTCCGCGAGCTCACCAGAACCCTATGCGATTGAGCGTCGTACTCCAGGTCATCCACATCGCGGAAGGGAAGCCGTCCAATCCAGAGCCACGATTTGCCATCGTCTTTGGAGAAGTAGACTCCCTCGCGCGCGCCCAGCCACAGGGTTCCGTCCGGCGCGAATTCGATCCGCCGAATCCGCGTCAACATTGTCGGAAGCCCCATGGGCCACCAGGTTTGCCCGCTGTCCTTTGACAGAACCACCCCGTCGGCGCGCGCCGCTGCCATCAGGTTTCCATGCACCGTCACCGACAGGTACTCGCCCAATCCCAGCACCGGCCCACCCTGCCAGCTCGCTCCCTGGTCGCGGCTGGTCAGCAGGCCAAGCGAAGCGGCGGCCAGCCATACGTCGCCTGAAACATCGAGAGCGTTCACGTGGCTATCGAGTTCCACGACCGGGACCTTAACTTGTTTTTCCACATTGACTTTCGTCCTGAGAACCGTCTCGGTGGAAACCTTCATGACCGTGTTGGCAATCGTGTTCCGCGCCTCCCAAGCCAGGTCCGAACTCGCCCCGCCGGTCGCGGCAGCAGGCGCGGTTGGTTCCAGAGCGAAGATTCCGCTGCTGGTCCCCGCCAGCACGGTTCCATCCTTGGCTTGCGCCAGCGCAAAAACATCGCGTCCGTCGAGTCCCGTGCCGATTTGCTGCCAAGCGCCCCCTCCGTCCGTAGAAACAAAGACACCGCCGTAATTCTTGTCGTTCGCTACTCCGGCAAATAGCCGCGCTGGATTGTCCCGATCCACCAGCAGCGCCGTCACCTTCCGTTCGGAGATTCCCTCGTTCGACGCAGCGAACGTTGCGCCGCCATCCCTGCTGACCATCACGCCGCCGCGATCGGTGGCCATTAGCACATGATTCGAATCCTGCGGATCGACGAACACGTCGTTCACAATCACGTCAGGTCCGGTGAGCCGCTTGAAGGTCCTGCCGCCGTCCACCGTCTTGTAGAGCCCTTCGGTGGTGCCCGCGTAAACAACCTCGCGATTCGCCGGGTCTTGTCGCAGAACCCGCGTCCGCCGCGCGGTCGATGGAATTCCCTCGATCTTCCTGAAGTGCAAGCCACCGTTGAGGCTCTTGTAGATTCCGCTGCACGCGCTCAGAAACACCGTGCTCGGCCGCTCCGAATCGAGGATGATCGAGAACACGTCCGAGTCGTCGATCAGCCCCTGTTTGATGTTGTGCCAGTTTTTGCCGCCGTCCTCTGTTTTCCACGGCAGATGCCAGGTGCCCGCGTACACAATGTCGGGGTTTAATGGGTCTACAGCCAGCGACTCCACCTCGTGAATCTCACGACTGCCCCGCGTACTAATTTGGCTCCATGTTGCCCCTTTATCGATCGAACGAAACACACCTTCAAGTGTCCCCGCCAGCAGCAGGTTCGGATCGGACGGCGCCTGCAGAAAAGAACGAATCGATTGCCCATGCAGATTCTGGACCTCGCTCCAGTGCCGGCCGTGATCGTGGCTAACCCACATCCCCCCCTCAGCGTCTTTCCATCCGGCAACAAAGATGGTGGCGGGATCCGCGGAGTCCACGACGATGTGATCCAGGATCATGTGGCCTGAGCCATCCAGCCTGGCAAGACGATGCCAATTGGCTCCCGCGTCCACTGATTCGTAGAGCCAGCTGTTGGTAGTCCCAAGATAGAGATGGCTGGGCTGCCCTGGTACCGACGCAAATGACCGGGCGTCGCCGCCTTCCGGCCCCACCGGCGTCCAGGCCGCTACATTCGGCGCCAGATCGTGCGGGGATTGCCCGGCCCGAACTACCTGACCGCAAAATGCAAGAAGAAAAACCGGAACCACCAACGCCGTAATGCCGTGCCGCCAACATATTTCGAGCAGTATCTTCAAACAATGAACTCCCAGGGACAAGAAAAGAATGACAAAAAATGCCGCAGAAAACCAAAGAGGCCAACCGGCTTGCCGGTCAGCCTCAAGGGATTGCAGGAGGAATCGCATGGTCTTGATTTCATCATGCCTTCCATCTTGAGATGGAAGGCATGACTTGGCTGTTAACTACCGGCGATAGCCGGCAGACCTATTTGGCCGCGGCGTGCTTCTTGGCCGGGTGCCGTTCTGCCAGCGGCTTGCGCACTTCCGCTTTCAGGGTCGACTCGTCCACTGGCGTGGTTCCCTGCACATCGTTGGCAAACGTCGCACCAGAGGGCACCAAATAGTCTTCAACCGTCTGCCCATCGGCGGTCCCCGTGGCGACGCTGACGCGCGTTGCGTCAATGCCCTTCTCGGTTACCAGGTAGTCCTTGGCGTTGACTGCACGCTGTGCGTCGAAGAGTTCAACCTTGGCCCTCTTATGCTTCAGGGCCACCTTCTGCTGCTTGGCGGTTATTCCCTTCTCCTTGGCGTTCGACTCGCCCACAACCACGGCCTTGGCGTCCGCTTGTTGCTGCAGATCCAGGGCCACCTGATCGAGGCAGGCCTTGGCTTCATTGTCAACGCGCGTCGGCCGCCTGGCGTCGGTCACGAAGCTGATGGAGCAGAGCGCCTGTGTTTTGGGCGCCGGCGGAATGACCGGAGCCACAATGGTCACGCTGGTATTCGCGGCGGCCGAATGACCCTTGTCGTCAGCCACGTTGCAAGTGATTCCGACTACTCCTGTCGGAGCGCCGGCAGAGGCGAACTCAGCCGTTGTTCCGGTGCCTGCGACCGTGCCACCCGTGGCCGAATAGCTGTAGGTCAGCGGACGATTCTGCGGGCTCATACCCACCGAAGTAACCGTGGCGGATTCGCCCGGCTTGATCGTGGTCGGGTTAGCAGAGCAACTGATCGTCGGCGGCTCGAACGCCTTCACTGTGAAGCTGGCCGAGCAATCCGCCGTCTGACCGGGCTTGAGGCCTTCCTTGCCGGCCTTGCCTTCCTTGACCGTTCCCTTGACCGTGTAAGTACCGGGATCAAGCGCGCCCGTAGCGATCGTAGTCGTGGTTGCGGTGCCGGATGCGCCAGTTCCACTCCACGAATAGATGACGTTCAACTTGGGCTCGATGCTGCCGGCAGTCGCCGTCACCGTAATCGGGTCGCCTGGGAAAACTGAATCGGGGCTGGCCGAGCACGTCAGTGTCACCGGGGGAGGCGGCACGATGGAGCCTGCATGGAGAACTATGCCCGCGCTGAGCCTTGCCGCATTGATATTGGCGCGGCCACCGTAGTCGCCTGATCCAAAGTCGGCGTGGATGTATTGGTAGTCGGCCTGGAAGAGGCGGATGGCGAGATGATGGTTGAAGAACGGAGTTTCGTAGTCCAAGCCACCGCCGACAGTCAGAGCCGGGCCCCAAGTAGAGGGCTGGTGGTAAGGCCCATCCACATCGTCGGTACCGACGAGGCCGTGGACGAAGGGCGTGATCGCTCCGGTGGGAAAACGCGCGATCAGGCCGCCCGCGAGGGAGAAGAAGCCGTCGTCATTGCCGTGCGTACCAATGTTGGAGCCGTTCGCTGACTGGGTGCCCCACTCATGAATGCCGACTTCGGCCTGGACGCCAAGATAGCGATTGAAGAAGTATGCACCACTGAAAAGACCGCCGACATTGACGGCGTTGTAGCTTGCCGTTATGGGGGAGCCAATGGTAGGCGAAGTGGTGACAGTTCCGTGAGGAGCAAGGTAGCTGTAGCCCAGGAAAATGTCCCATCTCGACGGGTTATTATCAGTAGCGGCCTTAGTAGATTTTGCATCCTGCGCGGATATGGCAACAGGCAGCAGAGCTACAAAAGCCAGGGTCAGGGCCCAACTCACAGATTTCAAAGAACGTGCAGACATGTGTTTATCCTCCGCAACAAAGCTGAAATACAAATGGAAAATGACTTTTCGCGAGCGCCAACCCCAGCTCACGCAAGTCGGGTTCGCAACCTCCGCGAAACTCCGGACATCCTAAAGCACTTTTAAAAGTACCATAGGATTATTCCCCCATGACACTTTTTTCAACAAGTTACCTGCTTCCGCAGGTGGCAATTTGGGCAAGTTCCGCAAACGATTTTGTGGTTACTTGGGTAACTAATCCCCAGTTGAAGACCGTGCGCCGCGCGCCTCAACCTATGTTCAGTGTCTTCAGCAAACTGCGGCGCTCGCGCTGAATCTTTTCCTGTAGAAGCGTAATTGCGTAAATGAGTTGCTCGGGCCGCGGCGGGCATCCGGGGACGTAGACGTCGACGGGCACCACCTGGTTAACACCCTGGAGCAGCGCGTAGTTATTGAAGACCCCTCCGGAAGTGGCGCAAGCGCCCATTGAAATCACCCACTTAGGCTCCGGCATCTGGTCGTAGAGCCGGCGCAGCACGGGCGCCATTTTCTGCGAGACGCGGCCCGCAACTACCATTAAATCAGACTGTCGCGGCGATGGGCGGAAGACCTCGGCGCCAAACCGCGCTACGTCGAAGCGGGATGCGCCCATGGACATCATTTCGATTGCGCAGCAGGCCAAGCCGAAGGTCATGGGCCAGATCGAGCTCTTGCGAATCCAGTTGACTGCGTAATCCATCGACGTGAGGAAGACACCCTCCGGCTCTTCATAGCCGTAGCTGACTTCATTCAGCTTGATGCGATTTTTGGCGCTGCTATCCAGCGCTCCGAAGAGGTAATGATCCCGCTCTGCCGCAACCGCCATGCTTCTAATATAACTCGACTTCGGCCGCCCCTGAATGGTCAGAAGTGCTCACAGCGGCTTTTATAAGGGCAGTAGTTAGCAGTTTGGGGTTAGGAGACAGCTTTCAGCTCTCAGCTTTCAGCTCTCAGCTGTCAGCTCTCAGCTTTCAGCAGGTGGCGTTTGGCGGTGCTGGGGCGGTGTGGCTCTGTGTGCACGCGGAGTTTCGATTCCGGGGTGGGGGCGGAGCTTTGGGCTCGATTTGCTCTGCCTGCTTGCGGAGATATTGACGGAAGGAAAATCTGCTCGCGAAAACGTACTGATACATACGGATATTTTCTAAAGAACGTACTGATACATGGGTAGCGAATTCCGGAAAGGTACTGGTGCAATTGGAAAATGACGCAAAAAAGGCACGTTTTTGGCGTGTTCTTGCATCGAATCCGGGGTGATCTCTCAATTGTTGAGTTGGGGTGGATTAAGCGAGGCGGGGTTTGCGGGAGCAAAAGAAGGATTTGCCGCGGAGGCGCTTTGGAAGGCGGTTCTTGAGGGCGAGGGACATTTCGTGGAATTGGAATTCTGTATCATATTGTTATGAGCGTAGAAACCCCGTCTTCCCGGAACCCTAGTGCATTCCAGAGTCATGATCCACGGCTGGCGCCGATTGCCGCCAAGGTGCAGGCCGGCGAACGGCTGGATTTTGCCGATGGGGTGGCGCTCTATGGCTCGGCGGATGTTCTGGCCGTGGGCTGGCTGGCCAACCACGTGCGTGAGCGGATGCACGGGGACGTGACCTACTTCAATGTGAATCGCCATATCAACCCCACCAATGTTTGCGTGGCGGCGTGCAAGCTGTGCGCCTTTGGGCGAAAGAAGGGCGACTCGGCCGGCTACACGATGGCGCTCGAAGAGGCTTGGGAGACGGCGGCCTCAGGTTATTCCGAAGCGGTGACGGAGTTTCACATTGTCGGCGGGCTGCACCCGGATTTGCCGCTCGAGTATTTTCTCGACCTGGTGAAGGGGCTGAAGGAACGGTTCCCCAAAGTCCACATCAAGGCTTTCACCATGGTGGAAGTGGCCTACCTGGCGCGGCGGGCGAAGCTCACGATCGAACAGACACTAGTGAAGCTGCGCGATGCGGGCGTTGACTCCATGCCGGGCGGCGGCGCGGAGATTTTTGCGGCACGGGTACGGTCCATTATTTGCGACCACAAGATTGACGGCGAGGAGTGGCTGGAGACGGCGCGGCTGGCGCACAAGCTGGGGTTCAAGTCGAACGCGACGATGTTGTATGGGCACATTGAAAACGACTCCGACCGCGTGGATCATTTGCTGAAGCTGCGCGCATTGCAGGACGAGACGGGCGGCTTTCAGACTTTCATTCCGCTGGCGTTTCATCCGGAGAACACGGCGCTGGATCACTTGCCGGTGACGACCGGGCTGACCGACATCCGGCAGATTGCGGTGAGCCGGCTGCTGCTGGATAACTTCCCGCACATCAAGGCCTACTGGCAGATGATGACGCCCAAGATCGCGCAGATTGCGCTGCGGTTTGGCGCCGACGATCTGGATGGCACGGTGATCGAGGAGAAGATTTACCACGATGCCGGGGCGACGACGCCACAGGGGATGACGCGCAAGCAGCTGTGCCGGCTGATTACGGAGGCTGGGCGGGTTCCGGTGGAGCGGGATACGCTTTACCGCGCGGTGACACGGACCGAGGAGAGCTTTACAGTAGCGGTTTGAGGCGAACCGGTGCTAAGCTAGACTTAGCTAAACTGGAGCCCGCGATGACAACCGTGAACATCTTCGAGGCCAAGACCCAGCTTTCAAAGTTGATTGAGCTTGCCGAAAAGGGCGAGGAAGTGGTGATTGCTCGAGCGGGGAAGCCTGTGGTGCGGCTGACGAAGCTGGAGCCCGCGAAGCAGAAAATCCGTTACGGCCTTTTGAAGGGCAAGATATGGATCGCAGACGACTTCGATGCTCCGCTACCTGAAGATTTCCTGATTACGCCGGAGGCCTGATGGTGCGACTTCTGCTCGACACGCACATCTTTTTGTGGGTCGTAAACCAAAGTCCGCGTCTAAATGCGAAGACGCGCAGCTTTCTTGAGAGCGCGGCTGCAATTTACGTTTCTTCTGCGAGCATTTGGGAGATCGCAATCAAAGTGCGTCTGGGGAAGATGAAGGCAGACCCGGACGCAATGCTCAGTCTAATTGGAGCAAGCGGTTTCAAAGAGCTTCCAGTGCTGGGCCGTCATGCTACGGGCGTGGCTAAGCTCCCCCTCCATCACGGAGATCCTTTTGACCGGCTGCTGGTGGCGCAAGCGATCTCCGAACTGATGCACTTGGTGACCGAGGACCCGCATCTGGCGGCGTATTCGGACCTGGTGATTACGGTTTGAGCAGACGAGTGCGGTGAATCTGAGATTCCCCCGATAGATCTGGCGAGGGTTTTAAAAAACTTCAGCAAGTCAGCTTCCGCTTCGCGGAAATGGCAAGTTAGCGAGTTGGCGGATTTGTGCGATGGCGCAATGCTAAATGGACGGTTATGCAATGTCGCAATGTTAATGGCGGTTGATCGATGGGACGATGGAACGCTCCAGGGCTCGACTTGGCTTGACTACCGGATTTGTGAAACGAACTTTTGACTCAGGACGCGAGCGCGATTGGACACTTGAAGTTGAATGGGCCGGGAGGGCGCTGAGATGGCGAATGAAATCCCCGCACTGCGGAAACGGTTTGAGTCGCGGTTAGATGAGATAGTGGATGCGCTGGATCGTCCTGGGCGCGCGATTTTCTCTTTTGCCATTGTCGCGCTGGGCGCCGAGACGCTGGTTTGCGCTCGCACTTCGCAGAATGCGCTCGGGCCTGGTTATAACGCAATTCCAGTTCTTCCGTGGGTGCCTGCGATTCCGTGGTTGGCTGTCGCGTTCGGTGCAATCTGGATTACGTGCGGTGCGGGTCTTTTGTTTCGCCGCCGGCTTCGGGCCTCGGCATTTTTGCTGGGCGCTCTGCTGGTTGCGTGCGCGCTGATTATTGTCTTGCCGAGATATATTGCGCTGCCCGGCGATATGGGGCTGCGCACAGTTTTGCTTGAACCCTTGACGCTGGCCTGCATGGCACTGCTCATACCCGGTCGTACGGCGTTGCCGGCATTGCTTGCCCGCACATGCCGCACTACGATTGCGATTGCGATGATCGTGTTTGGAGTGGATCACTTTCTGGGTCTCGTTTTCATCGGATCACTGCTGCCGGACTGGATTCCATGGCATTTGTTCTGGGTTGCATTTTTTGGGTTAGTCCTCATTGCAGGTGGCGTGGGGATTGGCCTGGGCGTTCTGGAACGGTGGAGTTTGGCGGGGCTCGGCCTGATGTTTGGGATCTGGGTGATCACGCTGCATGTTCCCAGAACGCTCGGGTTCTACGGCATTCCGGGCGCGCTCACCGATCCGGACCAGTGGTCGAGCTTGTTTATCGCCATTGGCATTTGGGGAGGATCCTGGGCCCTGGCGGCGCAGTCACGCTTCGAGCGGGCCTAGTTTATTGCGATCGCTGCCGGCGGCCTTTCATCCGCCGTGAACGTTGTCCAGGGGCCGGCGATCATGTCGTGGAGGATGGATTTCTGCCACGAGAACTCAGGATGCACGGCAAGAAACGGCGCGACCTTGAAGTCTTCGCCGCAGGGATGCCCGGCGCGGCCTGTGAAGCTGAGCTTTGCGGCCATCTCCGAATCCATCACCTTGCCGGTGACCGCACCACCGGGGTTGAAGGGCGGATCTGCCCAGACTTTTTCGCCGATAGGTGACGTATCCTCATGGCCGCAGAGGCTGCGCTTGCCGGCATCGGTTTTGTGTTCATAGGTGTCGAAGTGGTCGGAGAGATAGGCTTCAGCAAGAGCGGTATCGAGCTTGCCGTAATGCTCCTGCACGAACTGCTCGGCGCGAATGTGGCGCGCGTTCATGGAAGGCTCCGGATCGGCGGGATCGAAGCCCGGCGTGTCGTCGCGCACCAGGTCAGGGTTGGCCGCAAAGTTCGACGAAACAAAGTAGCCGTCCTTCTTCCTGGTCAGCGGAGTGTGGCGGAGGCCCAGTTCGAGATAGCCGATCTCGCCGGTTTTGCGATCGCCGATAAGCCATGAATTCGCGTAGCCGCCGTTGTTGCCCTTGCGCATGATCGCTGCGTATTCATCGATGGATGTGGCATACTGCATGGCTTTGCGCGAGCGGTCGAACTCCGCAACTCCATTCACATCGAAACCTGCAGCCTTAGGCAGCGTGGTCTCGGCAATCATGAGCCCGCTTGCGTTCACGCCGAAGTCGTCCTGGCTGGTGATTACGCCCGGCAAACCATCCATGATGAAATGCTGCCCGCTTGCAGGGACAATATCGAAGACCACGGTCCAGCGCTCGCCTTCCGCGTAGGAAGACCAGTTGTTGTGAGCGATGACAATTTTGCCGTCCTTGGTGGCTGAGCCGGTGGCAATAAATGAGCTGCACTTGCCGGGCGCAACAGCCAGGGGCGGGTTGGGCCTTTTGTGCTGTGCATTAAGGGCCGGCAGGTAGTAGCCGCGCAGCTCGAGATTGCCGTTGAGCGCGACGATGTCCCACAGATCGAGCGCCGATCCTTGCGCATGCAGGCCTGCGGCGATTCCCTGCAACTCCTGCCGATACTCGGGATCGAGGTGCGGCCAGAGCACATTCTTTGCAGAATCGCGAAAGAAGCTCCAGTCACGCTGGACAGTATTCGGCATCTCTACCTTGTAGACGTTGACGTTGTCTTCAATCTCGCGCGCAAGGAGGGAGCCATGTTGGAAGCCGACTTGCTCCGGCGTGCCCTGGAGATGGACGTAGGTCCATCCGCCTTCGTTGAATTTGTAGGCGCCTTGCAGGCGCGGGTCGGACGAAGCAGGCGAAGCGGCGTGAATGGCGATGGGGACAGCGGCGAGAAGAAGCAGAGCTGCGAGGCGCACGATGTCAACTCCTGCTGGGATTTAGCTGTTAGTAATGCGGGGAAGGTTTGGACTGAATCGCGAATCTTGGCTGTCCGGTTACAACAGAGTGTACTATCCGCCGGCGGGATCGTGGATGGGAAGGGCGCGGCTTTTATTGTCGTATGACTACGCCATTCTTCATCACGAAGCTTACGTGCTCGACGGCTCCGATGTCGTCGAGAGGATTGCCGGGGACGGCGACGATGTCGGCGTAGTAGCCGGGCTTAAGCTGGCCGATCTGGCCTTCCCAGCCGAGCACTTTTGCGCCATTGAGCATGTCGGCTTGGAGGACGGCGAGGGGCTTCATGCCGTAACGGACCATCAATTCCATTTCGACGGCTTGCGTGCCGTGAGGAAAGGGGCCGACATCGGAGCCCACCGCAAAAGGCACTCCGGCAGCGATCTGCTTTTTGAATTCGGCGATTTTGTAGTCGAGTATCGCGGCTTCTTGCGCGGCCTGGTCCTGCGACTCGCGGTGGTGGGCGAAGTATTCGAAGATGGCGAAGGTGGGCACGGCGGGAATCTGCTTGTCGCGCATCAGGCGCATGGTCTCGTCGCTGAGCTGGGTGGCGTGATCGATGGAGGCGACGCCGGCCTGCGCTGCGTAGAGCGTGCCGGGCTCGCCCATGGCGTGAACACCGACCGTCATGCCCAGGCGATGGGCCTCGGCGACGGCGGCGGCTAGTTGTTCCTCAGTATATTGGTATGGAGTATGGAAGACGCCGTCGATCATGCGGTCGTGGCCGGTCTCGTAGATTTTGACGAAGCTGGAGCCCTGCTTGTGCTGCTCTCGAATGACTTCAACGAGTTGGTCGGCGGAGTTGGCGTAGTCGGCGTTGGAAAAAACGTGTTGCGCCGGGTTGAAGCCGATGGCGTCTTCATGGCCGCCGAGAATGTCGATGGCGTTGCCGCTGATGCGCAAGCGAGGGCCGGGGATGAGGCCCTGATCGATGGCGTCGCGAATGGCTGTGTCGGCTGAACCCGCGCCTTCGGTTCCCATGTCGCGCTCGGCAGTGAATCCGGCAAGGAGATCGGCCTTGGCGGCCTGCTCGGCGAGGATGGTGCGCCAGGGGACGGACTCCGCGACGGTCTGCAGGTCTTCAGCGCCGGGGTGAAGAAAGAGATGGACGTGGGCGTCAATGAGGCCGGGGAGCAGGGTGGTATCGCCAAGATCGATGATCTTTGCGCCCTGCGGGTGGTCGACGGATGTGCCAACGGTGCGGATGCGGTCGCCCTGGACGAGGATTTCGCCGGGATGGAGGATGGCGCCGGTGTCGACCTCAAGCAGGCGCGCGGCGTGGAGGACTAAGGGTGTGGACGGCTGCTGGGCGAAGGTAGTTGAGGTCAGACACGCAGCGGCAAAGGCGACTATGCAAATTCGTTGAATTGGCATGACTAAGATTATGCATTTGGAGGGCATGAATCGTATCCCTCTGGAGCGGGTTTTTAAAATTTGGCTCAGTAAGCGGCGATGCCGGTGAGGTGCTGGCCAAGGATAAGGGTGTGGATGTCGTGCGTACCTTCGTAGGTCTTTACGGATTCGAGGTTCATCATGTGGCGCATGATGGGGTAGTCGTCTGTGATGCCGTTGGCGCCGAGGATGTCGCGGGCCAGGCGTGCGCACTCGAGAGCCATCCACACGTTGTTGCGCTTGGCCATGGAGATGTGCTGATGGCCGACAGCGCCTGCATCCTTGAGGCGGCCTACTTGGAGCGAGAGCAACTGGGCTTTGGAAATTTCGCTGGCCATCCAGACCAGTTTTTCCTGAATGAGCTGGTAGCCGGCGATGGGCTGGTCGTGGAACTGCTTCCGCAGTTTTGAGTATTGGAGCGCGGTTGAGTAGCAGTCCATGGCTGCGCCGATGGCGCCCCAGCTAATGCCGTAGCGGGCCTGATTGAGACACATCAGTGGGCTTTTCAAGCCCCTTGCGCCGGGAAGCAGGTTGGCGGCGGGAATGTGGACATCCTGGAGCGTGAGGCCGCTGGTTGAGGAGGCGCGCAGGCTCCACTTGCCGTGCACTTCCGATGCAGAAAAACCGGGGCGATCGGATTCAACCAGGAAACCGCGCACTGAGTCGTTGCCGCTTGGGCCTGCGCCCTCGAGCTTAGCCCAGATGACGGCGACGTCAGAGATTGTCCCGGAGGTGATCCACATTTTTTCGCCGTTGAGGATGTACCCGTCGCCGGACTTGCGGGCGCGGGTGGTCATGCCGCCGGGATTTGAGCCGAAGCCGGGTTCGGTGAGTCCGAAGCAGCCGAGTTTTTGGCCGCTGGCGAGGGCGGGGAGCCAGGTATTTTTTTGCTCGTCCGAGCCGAATGTGTAGATGGGATACATGACGAGCGCCGACTGGACGCTGACAAAGCTGCGCAGGCCGGAGTCGCCGCGTTCAAGCTCCTGCATGACCAAGCCATATTCGACATTAGACATGCCGGCGCAGCCGTAGCCCTCGATGGTTGCGCCGAAGAAGCCCAACTGGCCCATAAGGGGAATGAGTTCGCGCGGGAAGCGGCCCTCGCGGAAACAATCTTCGATGATGGGAACGAGGTTGTCTTCGACGAAGTCGCGAGCGGTGCGGCGGACGAGGAGTTCGTCTTCGCTGAAGCTGGAGTCGAGATGAAGGAAGTCGAAGTTCTGGAATTTGAAGGCCATTACACACCTGCCATTCGCTTGCAACTCAAAACATGTAAGGCTAGCAGATAGGGATGGGGCGAGGGAAACGGTGAATAACGGATGTCAATACAGGGTGAACCCAAGGTCCCTGGCGATGCCGGGGCAATAAGCGTCGATATGATTTACGTAACGCATACAAAGTGCTAAGGCTAGGGGAGAATCTGTTTTGAGTTGCATGAAAAGGCGCCAGGGCCTTCGAACGTTGCGGTAGTCGATTATTACTAGGAGAGAATCATGGCAGTGACTGCGATCCATCCAGGGGAGCATTTGGCTGAGGAGCTTGAGGCTCTGGGGATGAGCGCCTCAGAGCTTGCGCGCAAGCTGGCTGTGCCGGCAAACCGCGTGACGGCGATCTTGAACGGGCAGCGTGGTCTCAGCGGAGATACTGCCTTGCGCCTTGCCCACTTTTTTGGCACGAGCGCCGAGTTCTGGCTCAATCTGCAGAGCCTTTACGAATTGCGCATTGCCGAGAAGAAGGCTGGAAAGTCGATAAGGGCGCTTCCGGGGTTGAAGCAGCGCGAAGGCGCCGCGGTCTGAAACGGGTTGGAGGCTACAGATTTCCGACAAAGCGCTGAGATTGGAAAAAGACCGACAAGCATGCCTCAGGGGCTAAGCAGACTGCGGAAAAAGGTCCAAATTTGATTTTGGCGCGAAGTGGAGTTTTGCAGGGGCTAAAGCCCACGTTCATTTTGCGACATTTGCGGCCCGACTGAAGTCGTGCCCTGTTACAAAGCCCTGAAGATTTGTGTCAATACCGAGTTTTTCCGCAGCCTGTAAAGCCCAGGCTTGTTTTGTTGTGTTTTCGGCACGACTGAAGTCGTGCCCCAAAAAGAAACTGCTTTCCAACGAGGTTGCAAATGGCTGATTTCGCGCCGTCCCTACGGGACGGGGGCTATTGTTGGATGCTGACCCAGGACTGCGTTGCGCTTGTCCTGGGCTATTATCCAATCTCCCTACGGTAGAAGGACCGCTGCCGGTTTCATCTATCGCGGGTCGGCGAAGCCGGTGGACGACTGACACTTATCCCAGGCCAGAAGAGTTTTTCCGCAGCCTGTAAAGCCCAAGTTCATTTTGCGACATTTGCGGCCCGACTGAAGTCGTGCCCTGACGCGATGAGTTGAAGCTGTTATTGATGCGCAATGCCTCAGCTATAAAAGGACAAGCCCGTCATGGGGTAGTGTTTGCGGTTGCGGGTCCACAGGGAGGCTTTGTGCTGAATGGCGGCTGCGGCGATAAGTGCGTCGGGAACCTCCAAGCTATGACTGCGCGCATATTTGTGCAGAAGCTCGCCTGCCAACCTGCCGGTCCGATCGTCGGCCGGCAGGCAGACAAGCGCATCAAAGAAGCTCTCAACGTGAGAACGCTCCTGCGGGCGTGCCCCAGCCCAGGTCTCCGCGGCCACGACAGGCGAATAGAGAATCATTGCGCCGGAGGTTACCAGGTCTGCCCATTGCGCGCCGATCTGGCGGTCCCTGCCGCGCTGAATCTCGATTACGACGTCGGTATCGAGCAGGACGCTCACAAGATCCCCAATCGCTTCAGACGTGTGCCTTTCCGCAGGTTACGCACATAGGTCTCGGTGTCAGGCAAGTCGGTGCGGTCTTTCCAGATGCCGACAATGCCCATCAACGCCTTCTGGCGCTTCTCGGAATCGTCGAGGTAGTGTTTGCGGGCGGCGGTGCGCACCAGATCGGAGACGGTCGTTTTCTCGATGGCCGCCTTGGTGTGGAGAGCCTGCCACAAATCGTCGTCGAGATAGAGCTGGGTCCGCTTCACGATGTATAGCATACATCGCCAGCGGAGAATTGAAAAGAGCCCTACTCCAGGAACTCGCGGACGAAGGGGTTTTGGGACTTGAGGAGGTCCTGGAGGGAGCCGTCGAAGATCAGGCGGCCTTCTTCAAGCATGAGGAAAGTGGTGTTTGGGTCGGTCTCGCCATTGGGGAATGGAATCATGCAGTCGTATTTGGTAGCAAATTCGTGGGTGCAAAGCATGAATGCGTCCTGAAGGCGATGGGTGACCAGGATGGAAGGGGTGCGATGGACGTCGCGCTCCTTGACGATGAGTTCGATGATGGTGGTTGAGGTGACGGGGTCTAGACCGCCGGTGGGCGAGTCGTAGAGCAGCATGTCGGGATGGTTGATAAAGGCGCGCGCAATGGCGACGCGCCGCCTCATGCCGCCGGAGAGGCTGGCCGGAAAAAAGGAAAAAGTCTCCTCAAGACCGACGAAAGAGAGGGCTTCGCGGACGCGGGTATCGATTTCGTCGTCGGGGACATTTTCCTGGATGAGCTGGTAGGCGACGTTGTCACGGACGGTGAGTGAATCGAAGAGTGCGCCCTCCTGAAAGACCATGCCGATGCGGGTTCGCAGGGGGAAGAGCTTCTCCTCGGGCATGGCAGCGATTTCTTCGCCGAAGAGCTGGATGCTTCCGCTGTCGGGGCGGAGCAATCCATTGCAGAGCTTGAGCAGGACGCTTTTGCCCACGCCGGCGGGGCCGAGGAGAATGCGCGTTTCACCGGGCGCCACCGAGAACGTGATGTCGTTGAGGACCGGTGGGCCATCGAATGCAATGGAGACGTTGCGAAAGGCTACGACGGGAGCCTTATCCGCTGCCGATTTCTTTCCGGACTGCCCTGGGTCAGGCAAGTCTGGAGCAGGCGAGTCTGGATCGGGCGGGCCGAAATTGGTGAAGGCCGTCATAGAGGAGGGAAGAAGGCCAGCAGCACCCTGGTGAGAAGGAAGTCGACCAGGATGATGAGTACCGAAGAGTTGACGACGGCCTGGATGGTGGAACGGCCTACACCCTGGGTTCCGCCCGTGGTTCTCAAGCCATAGAAGCAACCGACGGAGGCGATGATATAGCCGGAGAAGAGCGGCTTGACGAGACCCTGGATGATGTCGGGGTAGCGGAGCGACTCCCAGGCCTTGGAGAAGTACTGGGTTCCGTCCTGGTGATTGAGAAAGACAGTGACCGCGCCGCCGCCGATGATTCCAAAAGCGTCGGCAACGATGGTGAGAAAGAAGAGCATGGAGATGCAGGCAAAGATGCGCGGGGTGACGAGCTTGCGCATGGGGTCGACACCGAGGGCGCGCATGGCGTCAATCTGCTCGGTAACCACCATGGACCCGAGTTCGCTGGCCATGGAGGAGGCGTTGCGGCCGGCAACCATGATTCCAGAGAGCACGGGCCCTAGTTCGCGGATCATGGTGATGCCGACGAACTGGCCGGTGACCGCGGTGGCGCCGAACTGGGAGAGCGTGGCGGCGGACTGGAGGGCAAGCACGCCTCCGGTGAAGAAGCCGGCGAGCAACACGATGGCCGTGGACCCGACACCGATGATGTCGGACTGAATGAGGAACTCAGACCAGTAGCGGGGCTCCGTGTAGAGGTTCATGAAGGCGCGCCAGGCAAACACGGAATAGTCCTGCATGGTGAGCACGAGTTGTTTGGCGGTGCGTTCGATCGGAATTATCGCCATATTTTGTGCCGGTTTGCGGGATGGAGGCTTTGTGTTACTGTCTTGGACAGAATAGCGCATTGAGCGGACGCTGATTGGCGGGCGCTATGCAGGCAGGCGAGGGTTGGTTGTGGAAAGCAGCCGGCGGTTGAGGGATGGCTGGTTCCCCGGTGAGAATCAACCGCGTAAGTTCTTTAAAATTGGAAGAAATGCAACTTAACTGCTGGCCCGGCTGCCAGGAGAAGACGAAAGGGCATCTAATAAGGATAGGGGGTAACGAATGCACTTGTTCCGTGTGCGTCTGATCCTTGCCCTGATTGTGGCCGTGACGCTGGTCTCGGTAGCCTCGACCTATTTCGACGTGTTGGCTCATAAGCATACTTTGCGCGTGGAACTGGAGCGGCGCATCAAGTGGATGGATATGAGCGTTCAGCCGGGCGTGACCGGCGCGCTTGAGACTGGCGACCCATCTGCCCTTCCAGGCGTGGTGGAACTCCTGAAGACCCATACCGGCGTTCTGGGCCTGGCGGTGTATGACGGCCAAGGAAAGCTGCTGGCCTGCACCGGGCCTCAGGAAGTGTTGCGGGCCCTGCCCTACGGGGTGATCCAGAAGTCGATTCAAAAAGGGGATGTGGTCAGCGCATTCGGACACTCCGGCGATTGGCAATGGCTGGAAGAGGCGCAGCCCCTGCACAATGGAAACGCGTTGATAGGGACCCTGGCGGTTGTGGCCGACGCCGGCTATATCCGGAGCGAGGGAATCGCGGTATGGCAGCGGAGCTTTTTGCGGATTGTTGCGCTTGTGTTCTTTATCGTGGTGGTGACGCTGGCCATGGTGAGCTGGTTCTTGCTGCGGCCGATGACGCAGGTGGCGGAGAAACTGCGCCTGTTGCGGCTGCGGGCAGACCAAACAGAACAACCTGCCGAGTCCGCGACGGAGAAGTTTACCATTGGGGATTGGAAGCTATTCAGGCCATTGGTTCGAGAAGTGGAAACGATGGCAGAGAGTCTGATAGCGGCGCGAGCTTCGGCTGCAACCGAGGCGCGTCTGCGGGATGCCGGGGAGCATATGTGGACCGAGGAGCGGCTGGCCGTGCATATGAGCGACAGGTCGGGCTCAAGCCGCATCTTTGTGGTTTCAAATCGCGAGCCGTACGTGCACATTCGTCAAGGGCGAGAGACGGTGTGCACCGTGCCTCCGAGCGGCCTGGTAACGGCAATTGAACCGGTGCTTCGGGCATGCGATGGGGTGTGGGTGGCGAGTGGGAGCGGCGATGCCGACGCTTCGATGGTGGACGCATTCGACCGTTTGCGCGTGCCCCCGGACGATCCGCGCTACACGTTGCGGCGGGTATGGCTTTCCGCGGAAGAGGAGTCGCAGTACTACGACGGCTTTGCGAACGAGGGGCTGTGGCCGTTATGCCACATTGCGCACACGCGGCCCATCTTCCGCGCCGCGGACTGGGAGTGCTACCAGCAGGTGAATGCGCGTTTTGCGGCTGCCGTAGTTGAAGAGATGGAAGGCTGCACGAACCCGGTTGTGTTTGTGCAGGACTACCACTTCGCCCTTTTGCCGCGGCTGGTGAAGGCGGTGCGGCCAGATGCGCGGGTTGCGATTTTCTGGCATATTCCGTGGCCGAATCCGGAGGCGTTTGGCATATGCCCCTGGCAAGACGAACTGCTGGATGGGCTGTTGGGCGCCGATCTGATCGGATTTCACATTCCGCTGCATTGCAACAATTTTCTTGCGACAGTGGACCGGGTGCTGGAGTCGCGCACCGATCGCGAACACATGACAGTGCTGAGGAATCGGCACCTGAGCACGGTTCGGCCGTATCCGGTGAGCGTGGCGTTTGAAGGACCCCTGCCGGAATTGGATCCCGACCCTGAGGAAGAAGCTCAGGCGGAACAGGAAGTTGCGTTTGCGCGCACAGAGCTGCTGAGCGGCTTTGGGGTAAGGGCGGAGAGCCTGGTGCTGGGCGTCGATCGGATGGATTACACCAAGGGAATCGTGGAGCGGCTGCTGGCGATCGAGGAGCTGCTGGAGGCGCATCCCTGGCATCGGGAACGGATGACGATGGTGCAGGTTGCTGCGCCAAGCCGGACGCGCATTCCGAGCTATTCCGAGTTGGGGCTGCAGGTTGAGGAGACGGTGGAGCGGATCAACTTGCGTTACCAGACGGCGCATTGGAAACCGATCGTGCTGATCAATCGCCAACTGAACCACGAGGAGGTGGGGCGGTGGTACCGTGCGGCGGACGTGTGCCTGGTGACCTCGCTGCACGATGGAATGAACCTGGTGGCCAAGGAGTTCGTGGCCGCGCGCGAGGATGAGGACGGCGTACTGGTGCTGAGCAAATTTACGGGAGCCGCGGTGGAGCTGCGGGATGCGCTTATTGTGAATCCATACGACACTGAAGGCGTGGCCGAGGCGGTTCATGAAGGTCTGGAGATGAATCGCGAAGAGCGGCGACGGCGGATGCGGCGGATGCGGCGGCAGGTGATGGAACACAATATCTACCGCTGGGCAGCCAACGTGCTGGGCGACCTGCGCGAGTTACGGCTCGAAGGCGGGGAGGGCATTGAGATTCATCGGGCTGCGCCCGTGTCAGAGCATGCGTTGCACGTTGCGGATCAGAAACGGGCGTAGGGGATCTCCGCGCGGGCAGGGCTGAAGGGCGGGTGCTCCCTCAGGGGCTAAAGCCCACGGTTATTTTGCGAGATTTATGGCACGACTGAAGTCGTGCCCTTTCAAAACAGCGTAAAAGAGACGAGTTTTCAGCGAGCGGTAGATGTGTCCTTTCAAAACATCGGATTCTTCAGAGGTTTCCTGAAAGCGAGCGAGGGTTGAGGGAAGAAGCCGCAGAGAAGCTGAGGGATTTTTTTTACGCCTTTGCGGGCGCACCCAACCCACTGTTGCTTTTGGACTACGACGGGACGCTGGCGCCCTTTCGCGTGGATCGCTTTCAGGCGCGTCCTTGGGCAGGCGTGCGGGAGATGCTGGGGCGCATTCAGAAACAGGAACGGACGCGGATGGTCGTGATTACCGGCCGGCCGGCTGGGGAGATTGCGCCGCTGCTCACCCTGGACCCGCCGCTCGAAGTGTGGGGACTGCACGGGGCGGAGCGGCTCTATTCCGATGGGCGGCGCGAGTTGGAGGAGGCTCCAGCGGCGACGCGGGCGCGCCTCGACGATCTGCGGGAACGGCTGCGGCGGGACAGCCTGGGCGGGCTGTTTGAAGACAAAGCCAATGCAGTAGTGATGCACTGGCGGGGAGCTTCGCCGGCCAAGGCGAGGTTGATCGAGAAGCGGACGCGGGCGCTTTTTGAGCCATTGGCACGGATGGAAGGGTTGGGGCTGCTGGAGTTCGAAGCGGGGCTGGAGCTGCGCGCGGGACGCGACAAGGGGGCTGCGGTCGAGGCGATTCTTGAAGAGGCTGGGGCGGGCGGGGCGGTCGCGTTTTTGGGCGATGACGTGACGGACGAGGTGGCGTTTCGGGCGGTGAATGGCGCGGATGGTCCGCACCTCAGCGTGCTTGTGCGTCTAGGGTCGCGGGAGACGGCAGCGGATGTTTGGTTGCGGCCCCCCGAGGAGTTGAAAGGGTTTCTGGCGAGGTGGCTGGAAGCAGGGAATCGGGAATAGAGAATAGCAAGTCTGAGAAACCTGTATTGTCGTCAGATCGTGCTATGGGCTGTCAGCGTGAGCCAAGAATTCCGCGGAGGCCGATCAGCGGGACCTAGCCGACTTTCCCGTGACTAATCCTCTGCCGGGTGAAGGTTTGTATCCTGAAAGCCCAGATAATCAATAGATATTGTTGGCCGGACGGGTAAGTAATCAGAAACGGCATGCAAAATAGAGTTATGCCACAGGGGAAAACGCTCGAACATGAACAGGTGCGCCGCCTCGCAATCACTGCCGTGTTTTCTGACGATTATTTTTTTGACAGAGTCGTGCTAAAAGGCGGTAATGCATTGGCCATCGCACTTGGCCTCAGCGGCCGCTCTTCTCTAGATCTAGATTTTTCCATCGAAAACGATTTCGAGGATTCGGCGGAAGCTGCACAGCGCCTCGATGCCGCGTTGAAGCGCCGATTTGCAAGTGTTGGAATGGTAGTGGTTGATTTCTCTTTTAGCCCTCGACCCTTCACGCCACGAGAGGGATCTCCAAGGTGGGGAGGATACTTCGCTGAGTTCAAGCTGCTTGATGAGGCTCGCTACGAACGGATTGGAGATGATGATAAGCAGGCCCGTGGGCGTGATTCTATGGTGATTGGTCCGAATCAGCAGCGAAAATTTACGATTGACTTGAGCAAATTTGAATACACCCAGGGAAGTATCGTCCGAGAAATAGACAGTTTCGATGTTCGCGTTTATACCCCTGAAATGATCGCACTTGAAAAGTTAAGGGCGATCTGTCAGCAGATGCGCGAGTACACTCTGAACCGAACACCTTCAGCCAGAGCCAGAGATTTTTTCGACATTTACCAGATCCATGTAATCACTGGATTCAGAGTTGGTTCGCCAGAGAATAAGGAACTGCTGCGCCACATTTTTGCCGCCAAAGACGTGCCACTTGAATTGTTGCAATTGATTGCAGCGCAACGAGAGTTCCATCGTCCCGACTGGGACAGTGTCCGTCTGTCGATAAACAATGACAAATTGAAGGAATTTGATTTCTATTTTGATTTCGTCGTCGAAGAAGTGACCTCATTGGGTGTCATTGAAGGCCTTTAGGGATATAAATGCGCCAATTGGGCACATACTCAGGATCCTTCACTCCATACGAAAGGTAAAAATCGAATTTAAGCCCTAGTTCCTTTAGCCGCGTGTATTTCGATTCTGGATATCCAGCACGCTCCATATAGAAGCCAATGGCCTGGTGAAACGGATAGACATATTCTAGCTTCCGCAGTGTGGCTACTAAGACTCCCACTGAAACCTTCTCCATTGCGCCGCGATAGGCTGCAAGAACCTGCAGGGGGCCACCTGCGTAAGCAGGCCGCACAGCGATATCAATCAGGGTCCGCTCGATGCTGGTAACCCGTAGATTGGTTCCCCGATAATTCATTTCGATCACTTCCAAATTGCCTGTGCTCTTTCCCCACACAATGGCTACCTCAGAGTCGTCGAAACGGTATATGAGGCGAGTCTCCCTCTGTTTATTGGCAAAGGCTCGGTCGATGCCGGTCTGAGTCAATCCGCTTGGGCTCCCTTTGGGGCTTTGCTCTTTGTTCAAATATAGGCGCTGGGGAATCTGATCGTTTAGACCGTGAATTGCAACCGCTGTTCCGTGGCAAAGATAAGCTTCTCGTTTCAGAGAAAGAGCAACTTCAAAAGGACTGGCCTCTTTCCAGACGTACCTGTAAATCCTAGGAATATCATGGTTTGCGGGGATGATCTCTTTTATACGCAGGTCCCCTTTTTCGACCAGAAACTCTATGAATTGCCGCAACCCGGTACGACTACTTAACCGCCAAAATGCTCTGTTTTGTTCCAATATTTCGCCAATATCGTCGCCCCAGAACACCCGACGAGGAGCTTTCTCGATGGCTTTGAGAATATCGGTGCGAGCAATTTGGAGACGGCTAGTTCTGCCCATAGATCACCTGATTTGCGAAGGTCTCATTTTATGTAAGAGTAGCATAATATCACACTGTTAGGTATATATACCTAACAGTGCATAGTAATTTCAGCGCTATTCCAAGTGCAAAGCCTAAATATGCTAATGACTTGCCTCTTAAAAGAGTCTGCAGAAAATGTTAGTAGGCTGAGGTATATATACCTCAGCATACCATATATTCATTTTGCGATAATATCACTTATTTCCCATAATTGTTCAGCTTGCGAGATAAGAGCGTCGGCCTCGTAAAGCAGGGATATCCTAGATTCCAGGCGCGGTCCTCGTGGAGGGGACGTTTGTCGGTGTAGCAAATTCTAGATAGAATCACACGAGAAAATGTAGTTTGCTATGGTATATATACCATAGCAAACATACATATATTAGGATCTCCTTTGCGGGGCAAACCGCTAATACGTCAGGGTTTCACAGTTAAACTGGCCCATAAAATGTACCTTGTGTTTGGTATATATACCAAATACAAGGATCACGTGCTTAGAAACATCGAGGGTACTTCCGGCCCCGAATCGCTACATCAACCCTCAGACATTCCTACCTGCCGCCGGACAAGAGCGTCCATTTCACGCGCAATGGCACTCTCAATCCCATGTCCAAGGCGGTTTATAAGTAGGGCGGCTCGCCCACAAACCGCCGCACTTCGAGGCCACCCGTTGCGGTCAACGCATGGACGAGCACAAACTTCGAGCAACTTGACGGCAAAGATTTCCAGAACTGGTGGGCAAAGCTGAGTCGCGAACATCAGAACTGACATGTGAACTGGATTCAGCCGCGCTTGGGTGGCGGCGAAGAGGCATCGCGCTTACTAATCCCCGTAAACGCCCATGTCGACTGGATCGTTTCTGGAATGACGGTAAATCGCCTTTCCGCGATCTCGGAAGACTGACCGCTCTTTCGCTCACTCTCTACCTTTTTTCCGTATCTCTATGTTGAGGCGCTTGATTTTTTGGTTCAGCGTGGACAGGGGGACGCGGAATTGCTCGGCGGCGTCGGTCTGGTTCCAGTTGCAGCGCTCCAGTTTCTCGATGATGATGCGGCGCTCGATGACTTCTAGGATGTCGAAGAGAGAGGCGTTGGGGTTGTGCTCGAGGAGGGCGTCCTGGAAGCTGCGGCCGGTGATGTGGCCGGGGAGCAGGTCGGAGCCGATGACGGGGCCGTTGGAAAGCACGACGCCGCGCTCGATGGAGTTCTCGAGTTCGCGCACGTTGCCGGGCCAGTCGTAATCGACCAGGGCGCGCAGGGCGTCTGTCGAGAGGCGGCGCGGCGTGAAGCCGTTCTCATTGGCATAGAACTCGAGGAAGTGGTTGGCGAGCAGGGGAATATCTTCGCGGCGGGCGCGCAGCGGGGGCAGGTCGACGGTAATCACGTTGAGGCGGTAGAAGAGGTCTTCGCGGAAGCGGCCCTCGCGCACTTCCTTGCGCATGTCGACGTTGGTGGCGGCGAGAATGCGGACGTCGACCTGGATTTCCTGGACGCCGCCAAGGTGCATGAAGCGGCGGTCCTGGAGGACGCGCAGGATCTTGGCCTGCGTGTCCATGCCCATGGTGGCGATTTCGTCGAGGAAGAGGGTGCCACCGTGGGCAACTTCAAAAAGGCCTTTCTTGGAGGCGATGGCGGAGGTGAACGCGCCCTTGACGTGGCCGAAGAGCGTGGACTCGAGCAGCTCCGCCGGCATGGCTCCGGTGTTGATGGGGACGAAGGGCTTGTCGCGGCGGGGCGAGTTGGCGTGGATGGCCTTGGCGATGAGCTCCTTGCCGGTGCCGCTTTCGCCCTGGATGAGGACGGTGGAGCGGCTGGGCGCGACCTGGGCGACGAGATCGAAGACCTTGAGCATGATCTCGCTCTTGCCGACGATGTTGGAGAAGTTGTAGCGCTGCTTGAGGGTGCGCTTGAGCTGGAGGTTCTCTTCTTCAGCCCTGTGGCGGGCGATGGCGGAGCGGATATCGGCCAGGAGTTTTTCGTTGTCCCAGGGCTTCTGGACGAAGTTTTCAGCGCCGGCGCGAACGGCTTCAACCACGTTGTCGACGGTGCCGTAGGCGGTAATCATGATGACCGGCAACTCGGGCTGGCGTTCCTTGATCTGCGGCAACAGTTCGAGGCCGCTCTGACCGGGCAGGGCAAGATCGAGCAGGACCAGGTCGAAGTTATTGGCTTCGATCATCCGCAGTCCTTCTTCTCCGTCGACGGCCATGGCGGTGGCGTAGCCTTCGAGAGACAGCAACACATCAAGCGATTCGCGGATGGAAGCTTCGTCGTCGATTACCAGAATGCCGGCGGAAGCGGAGTTTCCATTTGTCGCGGTTTCGACGATGGGGTCGTTCAAGGGTAGATCTACCTCGGACATGGACTCATGCATGCACTGAATTCCTCAATAGTGGAAATTCGAGATGAAACGTAGTGCCGGAGCCGACTTCGCTCTCGACATGAATCTTGCCGGCGTGCTCCTGAATGATGCCGTAGGAAACCGACAGTCCCAGTCCGGTGCCGCGCCTGTCGCCGGGCCGGGGAGTTGTCTTGGTGGTGAAGAACGGATCGTAGATGCGCTTCAGGTGCTCGGGGGCAATGCCGCTGCCGGAATCGGTAATAAGAGCTTCGACATGCCCATTGACCAAGGTCGAGACGCGCAATGTGCCGCCGCCCTGCATTGCTTCCTTGGCATTGAGGAGCAGATTGAGAAAGACCTGCTGAAGTTTGCCGGAGTTGCCATTGATGGCGGGCAAAGGCTCTGCCAGATCGAGATCGATCTCAATTTGCGCGGTCTTGAACTGGTGCTGGAGGAGCGAAAGAGTGTCGCGAATGACCTGGTTGAGGTCGGTTTCACGGAACTCGGTGGTGGAGGTGCGCGAGAAGTTGAGCAGGCCGTTGGCGATCTCCGCGGCGCGGAAGCTCTGCTGGGTGATCTTGTCGAGGACCGGGCCCAGGCGGGCATCGCCGCGCAGTTGCTTGGAGAGCATTTGCGCGTAAGAGGAGATGACGGCCAGCGGGGTGTTGATCTCATGAGCAACGCCGGCGGCGAGCAGGCCGATGGAACTGAGCTTGTCAGTCTGGGCAAGCTGCGCTTCGAGCGCGACGCGTTCGGTGATGTCGTCGACGAGGACGATGCGGCCCACGGAAACGAAGTGGCGCGAGAGCAGAGGCGCGATGGCGATGTTGGCGGTGCGCAGCTCTCCGGCGCGCGTAGTGAGGGGGAACTTATAGAGGTGATGAACGCCCTGCTCGTTGCGGAAACCTTCCAGCGCCTCGATAAACTCGGCCGGGAAGACGTCCTGGAGCCTTTGTCCGAGAGCCTCGGCGCGGCTGAAGGCGTACATGGCCTCCATCTGCGCATTCCAGCTTTCGATGCGGTCGTCGAGGTCGAGGGCGAGGATGCCGACGTTGATGGATTCGACGATGTTCTCGTTGAACTCCTTGAGGCGCTCGAATTCGCCGATTTTTTCTTCGAGGCGGGCATAGAGGCTGGCATTCTGCAGGGCGATGCCGATGTAGCTGGCCAGGGACTCGAGCAGCTCGACATCCTCGCTGGAGAGGAAGTCGCCGCCCATGGTGCGGCCGAGGCCGATGACCGCTATGGTGCGGCTGGCGGCGGGACTGGAGTTGGCACTGGCCTCGATTTGGCCTGAGGCAACGCGGCAGGGCAGGTAGTAGTTGAGGTCGAGCAGAGCCGCCGTGCTTTGCTGGGATTCGGGCAGATGGAGGGCGGCCTGAGCATTCTCCAGGAATATGTGGGAGTGGGGGTTGGCCTGGGCAGCACCATCGAAGGCGAGGTCAAGGAAGCCAAGATCGAAGCGCTGCTGAGCGAGACTGACTTCAGCGGGAAGGCCGTGAGAAGCGGCCAGGCGCAGGCCTGAATCCTCGGCCAGGAAGATGGCGACGCGGGCCACGAGAAGCGTGCGCGGCAACTGTTCCACGATGGATTGGAGCAGGGCCTGGAGATCGGTTTCGGAGCTGAGACCGCGACCGAACTCGACAAGGGCCTTGCGATAGTCGTAGCGATGGCGGTCGAAGGCGCGATCGACCCAGCCCTGAATACGGCGCTTGAGGGGGTCGAAGACGGCCAATGCGACAATCATGGCGACGGGAAAAGCCCACTCTCGCACCGCCTGCGGCACGGAGTTGTGCACCATCAGGGTTACCAGCGCGACGGTTCCAAAGTAGCCGCCGAGGATGAGGCCGGTGGCCAGGGTATAGGCCACGCCGCGCTTGAAGATGAGGTCCGTATCCATGAGCCGGTAGCGGACGATGGCCCAACTGAAGGTGAGGGGTAAGAAGACCAGCGACAGGCCGGCGAGGTTAGTGAGCAGCTGGGGCGGGTTCAGGTCAAGAAGGAAGGGGACGGCGTAAAACACCGTGAAAGGCAGAACCGCCAGCAAAGTCCCACGCGTAACCCACTTCAACTGCTGACGGAGGAGCGGGGTATTGGCCTGGCCATAGCTGCGCAGGAAGAGCAGCGCGGCCAGCACGTAAAAGACTGCATCGTAAGCAGTTGCGGTTTGATCGAGGCGGTGTTTCAGCAGGCCGGTGGCCAGGCGCGTGTCCACGGCCCAGAGCCAGAGGCCGAGCAGTCCGGCGCCGGGAGCATAAACCAGCGGCAGCAGCCAGCGGCGGCGCAGTCTCTTGAACCGCTCCTCAGGGAAACTGAGGGCAAAGTGAAGGAAGAGCGCGGGTTGCAGCGATTCGGCGACGGTATTGGCCCAGAAGACAGTCCAGTCAAGCCCGTCGAGCTGGCCGGTGTACTTGAGGGCATACCAGGCGAAGGAGACCAGGCAGAAGAGATAAAAGTGCGTGGCGCGCGGGGCGCCCCAGCGCCGGAAGAGGACGTAGAAGCCGATGATGAGGTAAATGAGGCCGATAACGCGCAGGCCCAGCGCCAGGCTGCGGTCGAGCGGCTCGGGGATGACCTTGACCGGGGTATCCAGGGGGATGCCGTCGCGGGTGATGGAATAGAAGACCTGGCCGTAGGGGCCGGTGCGGTAGAGGGCGCGGTCGAGGTCGGAGAGCCGTTGGACGGTGGTTTCGTTGCACGAGGGGCAACTGGCGACTCCGGTGAGCAGGTCATTGGGCTGAATGCCGGCAACCTGTCCGGCCTGCCCCGGCAAGACGCGTTCGGCTTGCAGGCCGCCGTCCGCCTCGTGCCACCAGACGCCGTCGTCCGGCTGCTGGAAGTGACGTTCCTGCTGAAGATTCAGGACTGCCAACACGAAGAGCGCGGCCGTGGCCAAGGCCAGCAGCGTTGCCTGCACACGGTTGAGAAGACTTGTCTCCATGGGGGGAGCTCTCTACATCAATCAGCTCTGTAGCACGTTGGTCGCCAAGCGGAGAAATGCACAGGCTCCAGGAAATGGAACCAGCAATCTACAGAGGTTACGCGAGATATCGACTCGGCTTTTAGTGAAATGTCAACCTGTAGCCGGAGGAATTCGCGTTGCTAATGCAGAAAACAGTATGCGAGATACGGAGAAAGGGATCAATCTACGTGAATCTGTAGGCGGCTGATGAAAATGAGGTTAATGTCTGACTGGGCGGGATCTCGACCGGCGAGCTGGGCAAATTCGAGGGATTCGGTCGCGGAGAACCGGACGATTCTGAATTGAAACGCCGGCTGACGCCATTCAGGATGGCGGCCGGCAGGAATGGCTGCCGGACACCTGCCGGGCTGGAGTTACTTCTGGCCGTAAGTGGCTTTGGGGCCGTGTTTTCGCAAGTAGTGATATTCAGAAACGTAGATCGGGATTCCGGATTCGGGAGCGCCCAGAAGCGTGCTCCGGAAGGCCAGCCGGGCGATGTACTCGAGGACATCCGCGTGTTCGACAGCTTCGGCGGCGCTCTTGCCCCAGGCAAACGGGGCATGGCCAGCCACAAGCACACCGGGGACGGCGACGGGGTCGAGGCCCTGAGATCGGAAACGGCGAACGATGACCGCGCCGGTATTGCGTACGTAGGCTTCAGTCACTTCGGCGGCGGTGAGGGGCTCGGTGACGGGAACCGGACCGTGAAAATAGTCGGCGTGAGTGGTGCCCAGGCAGGGTATCTCGCGGCCGGCCTGCGCCCAGGAGGTGGCGAACTCGGAGTGGGTGTGGACAATGCCGCCGATCTGGGGGAACTCGCGGTAGAGCAGGGTGTGAGTGTCAAGGTCGCTGGAGGGGTTCAGGGAGCCTTCGACGATTTTGCCATCGAGGTCTGTGACGACCAGGTCGGCGGGAGTGAGAGATGCGTAATCGACGCCGCTGGGCTTGATGACGACTAACGGCTCGGAGCCAGCGCGGTCGATGCCGCTGGCGTTGCCGAAAGTGTGAGGAGCGAGGCCGCGGCGGGCGATCTCCTGGTTGGCATGGAGGACTTGTTCGCGGAGCGATTCTAGCAACATAGCTGAAAATAGAATAAATTATTGACCCGAGGACGGAGATCCGGGTCTTTGACAATGCGTTTTTTCCGCGCAGATCCTCGATGAGCGGCATCCCCTCGTCGAAGGGGTGCGGGAATGTTGCCGAATAGATAACTGCCGGATAGGCGGTCACTCGGCCGGAACCGTCAGAATCCGGAAGCGGCCCGGTTGGGGTTCGTGATCTCCCCGGTCTCCAAATGCAGGAGACCGGGGGCACCCATCTTTCGTGGCACAAATAGATTTTCAGGGACCGGCGCCACCTGCCGGCTTGACCAGAGTCTATCAAATCCCTGTGCAACGTAGAATTCTCCGGATTATTCGGCGTGCGAGCGGTTAGTCGCCCAACCGGCAGTTACCTTTTGGCTAGCCTGCACTACCCGCGCAGCCAGTAGGGTTTGGGGACCACTGAGGCGAGTTCGGCAAACTCGGCGCCGGTGAGATGGAATGCGGCCGCGCTTACGTTCTCTTCAAGATGCTTTACGGTGCTGGTTCCGGGAATGAGCAGCGTGACCGGCGAACGACGCAGGAGCCAAGCCAGCGAGACCACCGCTGTGGATACATTTCTTGCGGATGCAATTTTTTCCACGACTTCATTCGCTTTGCGGGCTTGCGCCATGGGGCCCCAGGGAATGAAGGCGATTTTGTTGGCCGCACAGTAGTCGAGAACGAAGTCCCACTCGCGGTCGGAGAAGCTGTAGCGATTTTCGACGGAGACGATGGGGACGATCTTCTGCGCGCGCTGAATGTGCTCGAGGGTCACGTTGGAGAGAGCGACATGGCGAATCTTTCCTTGTTCCTTGAGCCGCGCGAGGGTTTCCATGGAGGCGTCGAAGGAGCTGGCCGGGTCGGGGACGTGGAGCTGATAGACGTCGATGCGCTCGATGCGGAGGCGTTTGAGGCTTCCTTCGATGGCTTCTTCAATGTGGGCGGGGGTGGCGTCGTGCTGCCAGACGCCGGGTCCGTGGCGCACCCAGCCGACCTTGGTGGTGATGACCAGGTCTTTGGGATAGGGGTAGAGCGCTTCGGCGATCAACTCCTCGGAGACATTGGGGCCGTAGGAGTCGGCTGTGTCGATGAAGTTGACGCCGAGCTCGACGGCGTGGCGCAAGGTGGCCAGGGCGGCGTCGCGATCTTCCGGAGGTCCCCAGATTCCCTTGCCGGTAATGCGCATGGCTCCGAAGCCCATGCGGTTTACGGTCAAATCGCCGCCGAGCGTGATGGTTCCGGCTTGAGCGGCAGGCAGTGTGGCAGATGTGGCAGGCATTGGCGGTGCTCCTTGGAGGCAGTGGACAGTGGACAGTGGACAGTGGACAGTGAACAGTGGACAGTGAACAGTGAACAGCTTTCAGCTTTCAGCTTTCAGCTTACAGTTCTTGGGTTCTTGGTGTCATAGAGCCAAAAGCCACCGTGTGATGCATCGAAATGATCTCCCTCACTGCGGCTCGGCCAAGCGCGCTGGTTGGGTTAGACGGTGACTTCCCAGCCTCTCTCGTATTCGCGGCCCCAGAGCTTCATGGCTTCGGGGTCGTTTTTGACGTGGCCGTTTCTGGTGTCGAGGTGCAGGGTGCGATCCATGAAATAGGCGATGTTGGAGAGCAGCAACATGGTCACGGTGATGTTGGCGATCTGAATAGGCGAACTGAGCTTTGCTTCGCCCTTGATGGCGCCGATGAAGTTGGCAAAGTGGGCGTCGGTCATGGTGTCGATGCCGAGGGTGTCAGAGGAACTGGTGGTCTTTCCGGTGCGGAACTTGTCGATCTGCTTGCCCTTCCAGTCGTAGACGTCGTAGCCGTCGCGGTCGATGACTACGGTTCCCTTGGTTCCCATGATGGCCGAGCCACGGTCGCGGTCGTAGACCTTCATTCCCTGGCAGCAGCGGCCCTCCCAGGAGATGGTCTTGTCCTTGTATCCAAAGCTGGTGACGAGGGTGTCGTAGAACTGCCAATCGTCCTTGAACTGGTAGCGGCCGCCGGTGGCAGTGACCGACTCGGGGTACTCCGCCTGGAGGGCCCAGCGGCAGATGTCCACCTCGTGGGTGCCGTTGTTGAGGGTTTCACCGGTGCCGTAGCGGCGCAGCCAGTGCCAGTTATATGGATGGATATTGTCCTTGTACTCGCTGCGGGGCGCGGGGCCCTGCCAGAGATCCCAGTTGAGATTTTCGGGGACGGGGGCGTGTTTTCCGGTGCCCATCGACAGACGCGTATTGGCGTACCAGGCCTTGGCCAGGTAAGGCTCGCCGATGTAGCCGTCATGAATTTTCCCGATCATGGCGATGGTGTAGTCCGACGACCTTTGCTGGTCGCCCACCTGCACGCACTTCTTATATTTTTCCTGGGCGGCGAGCAAAAGCTCGCCTTCGCGGGCGTTCTGGCTGGATGGCTTTTCGACGTAGACGTGCTTTCCGGCCTTGAGTCCCAGAACGGCCAGAGGGGTGTGCCAGTGATCGGGGGTAGCGACAGTGATGGCGTCGACGTCCTTGGAGTCCAACATGCGGCGGAAATCCTGCTCGGCCCTGGGCGCGTAGCCAAGCTCGCGCTCCGCGGCTCCGGCGAACCTGGCAAGAATTTTGGAGTCGACGTCGCAGCAATACGCGATGCGGGCGGTCTTGCTGTTGTTTTTCAGCGCGGACAGATGAGCATAGCCGCGCCCGTTGAGTCCGTTAATGGCAAAGTTGAGCCGGTCGTTGGCGCCGAGGATCTGAGCATAGCTCTTGGCTGTGGATGAGAGTGCTGAGCCAGCCACACCCACTGCCAGTCCATTTACAAAAGTTCGCCGAGAAATCATGCCTGTCTCCAATCAAATTTTATAAGCGAGCTGCAGGCAGGGCGACCTTGATTCGATCCCCGGCGAGGGCAGTGCGCACTTTTCTTGCCGTCCCGGATTATATTCCCGCGCGGGGGCTGGGGCGTCGAATGGCAGCGAACTGGCATTGGGATTGAAAAAGCTTTGTAAGGCCCGAATGGCTAAAGGGCCATAAAAGGCGCGAAGAACTTTAGATAAAGGACTATGAAAGGCCCGAAGAACTGAAGATAGATGAATGTATCCCACCTTTGATCACCCCAGCGGACCAAGACCGTCCGCCGGGCACCCGCTGATGTCATGGGGAATCCGGCATTTTGGGAGTCGATTTGAGTGGGTATACTGACCGCATATTCGCCGGCGATCAGGCCGCAGTTGTAAACTCACGCCGCAGGCAGGCGTCTACCAAGGTGATGGCAGCCGGATCTGCAGTTGAACCAATGACCAGGGGAACGGCAGGGCAACTTGCCGCGCAAGAGATGAAGGCTGCCGCGGAAGAGTTTTCGAGCGTTGTAGAGGCCCACCGGCCGCAGATATTCCGGTTTCTGCTGGCGTCCACGCGCGACGTGGACCTGGCAGAGACGCTGACCCAGGAGTGTTTCCTGAAAGCGCACCGGAACTGGGACCGCTTCAGGGGCGATTCAAGCGCGCTGACGTGGCTGATGCGGATCGCGATCAACCTGGAAAAGGACCACTGGCGAAATCGGCGGCTGCAGTTCTGGCGGCGTACGCAAACCAATGCAGTGGAACTGGACGAGGCCAGCGATTGGCTGCCGAGCGGCGAACGGTCGGTGGAACAGCAGATGATGGCGCGGGAGCAGGTAGCGCAGGTGTGGCAGGCGGTGGAGGGTTTGAGCGCGCGGCAGCGGACGGTTTTTCTGCTTCGGTACGTGGAAGACCAGGAATTGAGAGAGATTGCGCAGGCGACCGGGTTGAGCGAAGGCACGGTGAAGGCGCACCTTTCGCGGGCGCTGGTGAAAGTGCGCGCGGAACTGAGAGGTAAACGATGAGCATGGGAACGGGATTGGCGGACGAAGGACGCGAGTTTGAGGCGAAGATTGAGCAGGCGCTCAAGGATTTCCGGTCGAGCGTTCACGCATGGAGCGAAGCCGAGTATAGCCGGCCTCGGGCGGTCAAGCTTGTCCACCTAAGGAGTTGGCGGGTGGCCGCAGGCTGGGCGCTGGGATGCGTGCTGGCGGCAGGGAGCCTGACTGGAGGCCTCTACGAGCGCCATCACCAACAGGAATTAGCGAAGATAGCAGCCGCGGAAACAGCCAGGCAGCAGAAGCTGGCAGCCGAACAGCGCGCCAGCAAAGAGCAAGACGATCTGCTGGCCAAAGTAGACAGCGATGTTTCGCGGCAGGTGCCAAGTGCGATGGAGCCGCTGGCTCAACTGATGGCGGAAGACGAAGCTCGGTAACCAGAAAGACAGCAAGAGGAGCCCTTTGAACGGCCAGGGGCGAAGGAGAATTCGATGAAGGCAGGAACGGCAGGACGGTTGATTTTGGCAGTAGCAGGGGTACTGATGGCGGCATCGGCCGGCGCGCAGGGTCCTGGCAGCGGCCCGGGTGTTGGACCGGGGTTTGGTAGCCGCAGGCCTCCCATGGAACGGGCATTCGGTTCCGGCGCCCACAACGGCTGGTGGAACAATCCCAGAATCGCGGAGCGGTTGAAGCTGACCGACGATCAGCGGAAGGCGATGGACGGCATCATGCTGGAGCATCGGGAGAAGCTGATCGATCTGCAGGCCAACCTGCAGAAGGCGGAGCTTGCAATGGAGCCGCTGATGAGTGCGGACACGCCCAATGACGCCGCCATCACTGCCCAGATCGACAAGGTCGTACAGGCGCGGGGCGATCTGGAGAGGGCGAATGCGCGCTTTCTTCTTGCCGTGCGCGACAAGCTGACCGCGGACCAATGGAAACAGGTGCGGGCCTTCCGCGAAGAGGGCGGGATGCGCGGGGAACAGCGCCAGGAATGGAGACACGACGGCCGGAGACCTGACGGGCAGGGACCGGGCGGACCGGGACCAGATGGGCAGGGACCGGGAATGCAGTTCCGGCATCGTCAGCCAGCAGCTCCCCAGCCACCTCCGCCCGGAGCCCCGGCTGCGGCGCCTGGAAGCGGCGCGGGTTCGGGAGAAGAGTAATGATTCCAAGGGTCGCCTGCAGGGCCGGCAGGGTGAGCCGGACAGCGTGGACTCGCTTCAAATCATAGGGACCTTCCACAGAGAGCAAATACGGTTGCACACAAGACCGATGGCGGCAGAGAGTGACCCTCCTGCCGCCGTTTTTTTGTCTTGAAAGGCGCGTGGGCTTCGGCGGCGACTGGCGCGGAACGAGACAGAGGGGTGGAGCGTCGCGGGACAGCAATTGGCTCACTTTGAATCAATGAATGAACAGAAGCGGGACAGTTTGATTCGGCGTGCGACAGAAAGCCCGAAAGCGATTCTTAAGAATATGACTAAAGTTATGCTGGCCCGCACCGATGAAAGGAGTGGATGCAGAAACGCCCCTCCAAAAGATTTGGAGACCCCGAAAAAGGAATAAAGCGACGGGAGCGTGGCAGGCAGCAAGGCATCCAAGAAGGAGTTGAGTCCCATGGCCCTCGGAGTATTGAACAACCTATCCGCAATCTACGCAGAGAACAACCTGAACAACACCAACAGCAGCCTGCAGGTGGTACTGCAGCAGTTGTCTTCGGGATCGAGAATCAACTCCGGGGCGGACGATGCCGCAGGCCTTTCGCTAGTGAATGGGCTGGCGGCCAACTCGGCGGCGCTGACCCAGTCCAAGACGAACGCGACCGAGGGGGTTGGACTGCTGCAGGTGGCCGATGGCGCGCTCTCTCAGGTGACCAGTCTGCTCAACCGCGCCATCACGCTGGCTACGGAAGCCTCCAACGGCACACTCAACAGCACCCAGGACGGCGCCGCCAACCAGGAGTACCAGTCGATCCTTTCGGAAATCAACAACATTGGATCGACGACCACCTACAACCAGCAGACGGTTTTCTCGGGCGCATCCACGGCGATCTATACGGGCGATTCTTCGGCGACCGGTTCGTCGGTCATCGATCTGAATATCCGCTCGCTCTCGGAGGAGAGTGTCGGCGACACCGGCGGCACCCTGTCCTATAGCAGCGGCCAAAACAACGTTTTTGTGAACCTGTCGAGCAGTACCGCGAATGCCGCGACTACCGATGCGCTCAATACGCTTGGGACCACGACCATCGACGTCAGCTACCTGGTCCAGGGCTCGAACGGAACCTCTACAACCGCCAGCACGGCAATCACGGCGGGCGGCGCCACCAGTTTCGCCAACACCGCCGCCGGGCTGATCAGCGCCATCAACAGTTCAGGCCTGGGGCTGACCGCAACCTTCGCTACGCAGGCCCAGGCCGGGGTAGCCGGCGGTGGAACTCAGACAGGAATCGAGATCTCGGGCGCCGTGGTTTCGGCCGGCGTCGATCCCGGCTCGGCAAGCACAAGCGGCATTCTGGACCCAACAGGAATTCCCGCCGGCCAGCTCCTCACCCAGGGGCAGACTGTCACGGTCAAGGTGGGCACGCAGACAGCGGCGACGGTACCCATCAGTCCAACGGTGAACAACCTGCAGCAACTGGCCAACGCAATTAACTTCAACGATCCAACGCACCCGACGACCCAGAACAGCCTGGTAACCGCCAGCGTGATAACCAACGGCGATGGCACGCAGAGCCTTTCGCTGGCAGATACTTCCGGAGGCGGAGCGCTTAGCGTAACCACAACTACGGGCGCCGGCGCAGCGGTTCCAGTATTCACTTCCGGTCTCGCTCCAACCAATTCGGCAACCTTCGCCGCCGGTACCGCTGTACTTGGAAATGCAGCGACCCCTCCGACGGAGAGTTCCTTCACGATCGGCACCGCCGGAGTGAATGCGGCCGGCGATACATTGGCCGTGGGCGGAAGCATCACAATTTCGAACTCTGCCTCCGGTACCGCGACGACCTTCACGGTCGGCGCCGGCACGGACAACGTCCCGGCGGGCACGTACTATACCGCGAATCACGGAGGCGACACCCTCGCCAATCTGGCCACTGCCATCACCTCGGTTGCCGGCCTGGATGTGACTGCCACGGTAGACCCCGGCGGCACGGGGATCATTGTGACAGCGGCACACGCGCTGACAGGGGAAAACCTTTCAGTGGTGGGGCCGTCTACCTTAAACAACGGGAATAGTATTCTGGGCCTGTATTCGCCGGTGGATGGGGGCTCCGCTGGAACCGGAACACCGCAGGTCACGGCCCTTGATCCAGGTTCGGCACTTGCCGCCCAGGACGATGTACTCAATACCGGCGGCGCGATCACACTTACCAATGCCAACGGAGCCACCACCTTTACCGCGACTGTCGGCCAAACATACGCCGATCTGGCGCAGCAGATCAATGGCAGCAACCTGGGAGTTACCGCGCAATGGAACGTGGCCGACCATGCCTTGCTGCTGACATCGACAACCAACGGGGCCGACGCGGTGGTGGCGAGCGTGAACTCCCTGACGGACACCACGCATGGAGCGGGCATAACCGTCGATAACGCCAACGCCGGGTATCAGCTTGGAACCGCGGGACCCTCACCCATGTACGGCACAGCCATTCTGCAACTGCCCACCGGCGGCACGATTAACGATGGCACCGCCGTGCTGACCGGCCAGATCGAACTCCAGAACGGCGCCGGTACCGCAATAACCTTCGTCATGGGCGCCGGCGTCGATAACGTACCCGCAAATACTTACTACGTGGGCGCAGGCACTTTGGTCGCCAACCTGGTGACCAAGATCAACGCCGTAGCCGTAGCGTCAGGATTGGATATCTACGCCACCGCACCCGGCGGAGCAGGCTCCGGTGCTATCTATCTGCAGTCGACCGTCGCCGGCGCCGGCCACTTGATCACCACACCCGGTGTGACCACATTGGCAGATGCGGTTGCCGAGAATGCGACCGCACCTGTACCGGGCGTGACGCCCATTGCGGGCAATGTTTCCACATTGGCAGTGAATGTAGTCAACAACGGAAGCAACAATGGAGTTGTGAGCACCAACGATCTTCTGGCTGCCGCCACCAGTATCTCGCTCAAGAATGCTGGGATCACGAGCACGTTTGTTGTGGGTGCGGGCACCGACAACATTCCGGCCGGAACGTATTACACGGCCAATTCGGGAGACCACAGCAACACGCTGGCCAACCTGGCGGCGACCATAACTGCCGATGGCGCTCTGGGAATCAAGGCACAGGCAAATACCAGTGGGCTCGGATTGATCTCGACAGCATTTGAAGGGGCTCCCGGAATCACAGTAGTGGGAAGTAATACACTGGCGGACCAAACAGAGGGAAGCTCCTCGACAGCCACATTGGGCTCATTCGCTAGCGAGAACGATACGATATCCGGCTCAATCAGCTTCAGCGTGAATGGCGGCGCCAATCCAGTGCCGACAACCACGGGCGAGACGGTTGGGGGCCTGATCGCCTACATCGCCAAGAATACCGCTACGCTTGGAGTTTCGGCCCAGTGGGTTGCGGGTGCTAACGGTTTTGGCAGCGTGGAGTTGACATCGAATACCATCGGATCGGCCGGCCTGATCAGCGACGCCACATCCACGATCACCGATACCACGCCCACGGCTGCCCTGACCTACACAGCAGCAAGCGCCTACAACACGGGAGTCACGAGCGACTCTGCATTCAAGGTCTACGACGCCACAACAAGTCAGAATTCAACGACTGCGCCGGCGACGTTTATCGCCGATGCGAAGTCAGGCAGCGGAATAGCGACGACCAGCTATTCGGATGGCGCCGGGGAGGCGCTGAACGGCACAGACCTGGTGAATGAATCGGATGCGCGGATAGCCCTTTCGGCTCTTAACAACGCCATTTCGGACGTTGCGGCGCAAGATGGCTACATTGGCGCAGAGATCAATACTCTGAACTCGATCAGCCAGGTGATGAGCACGCAACAGGAGAACGTGGTTTCAGCGCAGAACGCGATTCAAGCCACCGATTACGCCTCGGCGACATCGAACATGTCGAAGTACGAGATATTGAGCCAGACGGGGATCGCGGCATTAGCGCAGGCTAATTCTGTGCAGCAGGAAGTGACCAAGCTATTGCAGTAAAGGCAGGCGTCAGAGGTCAGGGATCAGGGTCGCTGATTGGGCTTCTGCGATGCGGACAAAGGTTTAGCAGGATTGCGGTATCTTCAAGACAACCCAGGGACGGGCGGCGGCAAAGGCATAGCCTTTGCCGCCCACTCTTTTTTGAGAGTAAAGAACAGGGATAGAAATCTGCTTACCGCGGAGGGCAGTGGATCGTGGAGAAACTCAGAGGAAGGGATTTGTAATCCGTAGGCTTCCAAAGCGCTGACCGTGATGCAGATCCTCCGTCAGAAGCAGATCGCACCGCGCCTGTATGGCGGCTGAGACGATCAATGAGTCGTACCACGAAAGCCCGCTTTGGGCGTGCAGATGCAATGCCTCCGCATAGAGCGCCTGGGAGGAATGGACAGCAAGCAGCGGGCGGAAGACGGTGCTCAGATATTGCTCGGCGTCGTTGGACTGCATGGGGCGCGCGAATCGCCTGAGCGCGACGTTGAAAAACTCCTGCACGACCTGATAGCTGACGACGCCCTTCTGCGTCGTCAGGGCCTTGCGGATGAGTTGCGTGGCTTTGCGGGCTTTTGCGGGGGCCGTCAGGTCGAACGAACAGACGAAGATGTTTGTATCCAGAAAGAATCTATCGCTCATTCAATTCGTCCCTGCTAAAGTGGCGGCCTGCATTGACGTGGTTCATGCGCTTCATCAGTGCGTCGAATCCCTGGGCGTCTCCGGCGCTTTGCGTGAACTGTGCAAGCCATTCGCGGAAGGCGTCGTTGAGGGTTCTGCGCTGGCCGCGGGCGATGGAACGGGCTCTCTCGATCAGGTCTTCGTCGGCACTTAAGGTGATGTTCTTCATACGAAAATGGTGTACACGACTCTCGTGTGATTAGCGAGGCTAGCCGGGGTCTTCTTCAATGGTCAGGGCGGCGTTCCCAGTTCCGCCGTTTTTGCGACGTATCCTCGGCGCGTGAATAGTGCATGCGCTTCCTCTCACTGCTTGAATTTCCAATATGGACCACTTATAATGGTCCATATTGGAGGCGATCATGCGTACCGGCTCGGCAAGCAAGTCTGCGATTGGCGTAACCGCCTTCAAGGCGCAGTGCCTGGGACTGATCGACGATGTGGCGCAAGGCAAGACCAACCGTATCGTCCTGCTCAAGCACAATCGCCCCGTCGCGGCGCTCGTTCCGGTGAACGACGATGCCCCCGAGACCTTCGATCTTTGGGGGGCGATGCGGGGAACGGTCACCGTTGCTCCGGGCGTCGACCTGACGGAGAGCACTGGGGAAGTCTGGGATGCGGAGCAGTAAGTGGCCAACCCGATTCTGCCCGATTCTGTTCTGCTCGACACCTGCGCCGCGATCTGGCTGATGGGCGGCGAACCAATCTCGGAAGAGAGCCGGAAGGCTATTCGCAGCGCCGGCGCGGCCCATGTTGGGGTCTACGTTTCGCCCTTTACGGCATGGGAGATTGGCACACTAATCGCCAAGCAACGGCTGCAACTCACACTTTCTCCCGAGATATGGTTTGGGAGGCTGCTGTCTCTGCCTGGCGTGCGGCTGGCGGAATTAACGCCAATGATTCTGCTTGCCTCCACCGCACTGCCCGGATTGCCGCCTGCCGATCCGGCAGATCGCATCATCGCGGCCACAGCCCGCGTCCAGGGGCACATCGTCATTACAAGAGACAAGAAGCTGCTGGATTACGCGCGGGAGGGGCACATCCGCGCAATCGCCTGCTGAACAGGCCGTCCTCTACCAGTTGCCTGTTGTCAGGTAGTCATGGATAGAGAGGGCGGCTTTGCGGCCGGCGCCCATGGCCAGGATGACCGTCGCGCCGCCGGTGACAATGTCGCCGCCGGCAAAGACGCCGGGCTTGGAAGTGCGCATGGTCTCGGGGTCGGCAACAATATAGTTGCGCTTGTTGGTCTTGAGGTCGGGCGTGGTGCTCTGGATGAGGGGATTGGCGGTGGTGCCGACGCCGATGATGACCACGTTGGCGGGCAGAATGTACTCCGAGCCGGCAATGGGAATGGGCCTGCGCCGACCGTCGGCATCGGGCTCGCCCAGTTCCATGCGCACGCAACGCGCGCCGGTTAGCCAGCCCTTTTCGTCGCCGATGAATTCGACGGGATTGGTCAACATGCGGAATTCGATGCCCTCGTCCTGGGCGTGGTGCACCTCTTCAAGGCGGGCGGGCATCTCAGCCTGCGAGCGGCGATAAACCAGTGTTGCGGAGCGGGCGCCAAGGCGGCGCGCGGTGCGGACTGCGTCCATGGCGGTATTGCCGCCGCCGACTACGATAACGTCGCGATCGCGGCAGTCGTAGACGGGTTCGTCGTATTCGTCCGGGTTATAGGCGCGCATGAGGTTGACGCGGGTGAGGAATTCGTTGGCGGAGTAGACGCCGTTAAAGTGCTCGCCGGGAACATTGAGAAACACAGGCAGGCCCGCGCCGGTGGCGACAAAGATGGCGTCGTAGTGCTCGTCGCGCATCAGCTCGTCGATGGTTACGCTCTTGCCGACGACGACATTGGTCTCAAACTCGACGCCCATGCGGCGCAGGTTGTCCACTTCGCCCTTGACGATGGACTTGGGCAGGCGGAATTCAGGAATGCCGTAGACGAGCACGCCGCCGAGTTCGTGCAGCGCTTCGAAGACGCGCACACGATGGCCCTTCTGGATGAGGTCGCCGGCGGTGGAGAGGCCGGCGGGGCCGCTGCCGACAATGGCTACGCTCTTGCCGGTCGAAGGAGCGATGGCGGGCAGGCCAAGCTTACCGCTGAGGCGTTCGTAATCCGCGATGAAGCGCTCGAGGTTGCCGATGGCGACGGGCGCGCCCTTCTTGCCGAGTACGCATCCGCCTTCGCACTGATTTTCCTGCGGGCAGACGCGGCCGGTGATGGCGGGCAGCGCGTTGTCCTCGCGCATTTTGGCGGCGGCGCCCAGGTAGTCGCCCGCGCAGATGAGGGCGACAACTGCCTTGATCTTGACACCGACCGGGCATTGCACGACGCAGCCGGGTTTGGCGCACTCGATGCAGCGCGAAGCCTCAGTGAGCGCTGCGGTTGGAGGCAGGCCGAGATTTACTTCTTCAAAATTGCGGCTGCGTATCTGAGGATCGCGCTCAGGCATTTTGGCGCGGAGAATCTTCATCCGTTCTTTTAGAGGAAGAACGTTTCGCTCTTGAGGTGGAAGCGTGTTGCTCTCAGACATAATGCTTCTCCTCGGCGGCCAGCTCGGCGCGAAGCTGCGTCAGTTCTTCATCCTTATGTTCTTCGAAGTGCTTGAGCGACTGGCATTCCTTGTCGCGATACATGGCGTTGCGCTGCATGAGGACCTCGAAGTTGACCAGGGAGGCGTCGAATTCGGGTCCGTCCACGCAGGCGAACTTGCTTTTGTCGCCCAGTAGGACGCGGCAGCCGCCGCACATGCCGGTACCGTCGACCATGATGGAGTTGAGGCTGACCATGGTCTTGATGCCGAGGGGATCGGTGATGCGAGCGACGGCGCGCATCATGGGGACGGGGCCAACGGCGAGCACAAAGTCGATCTTGCGTCCGGCATCGATGAGACCATTCAGCTTGAAGGTGACCAGGCCCTGCTCGCCGTAGCTGCCGTCGTCGGTCATGACGTAGGTTTCATGGCTGGCCTGGCGCACTTCGTCTTCGAAAACCACCATCTCCGCGCTGCGCGCGCCTTCAATAAATATGACGTGGTTGCCGGCCTGCTTGAGGGCGTTGGCGGTGGGCAATGCCATGGCCGTGCCTACGCTGCCGGCAAGAATCACGGCGGTTCCGTAGTTTTGAATCTCAGAGGGGTGGCCGAGCGGGCCGACGATATCGAGGATGGAGTCGCCCGCTTCGAGACAGTTGAGCAACGAAGTGGTCTTGCCCACGGCCTGTACGACGATGGTGACAGTGCCGGCGGCGGGATCGGAGCTTTTGATGGTGAGCGGAATCCGCTCGCCCTTTTCATGCAGTCGGAGAATCAGGAACTGGCCCGGCTTTTGCTTGCGGGCAATGCGCGGCGCCTCGATGACGAATTGCTTGATGTTGAGGCCGACGGTGCTGGCTTCGACAATCCTGTACATGAAGGTATGACTCCAGTTCGATGAAGGGCCCGACGGCTTGCATACGTGCGCGGCAAGATGGAGGGGGCGTGGGACGCAACCGTACCATCACCAGTCTTATTATTCAGGATCGAACACTGCCCACGTGTGACGTTTATCACGCGGTGGGATCTCGGTTCGAAATTTCGGGCGGGGCAGCGTGCGTTTGACGAATCGAGCGCTGGCGGAGACAATAAAGGAACTGTATCTCTCCCTATGTGGGCCTGTGGCGCAGCTGGGAGCGCGCTTCCATGGCATGGAAGAGGTCATCGGTTCGATCCCGATCAGGTCCACCA
>Ga0181529_10000355_pt1 | contig 67872 bp, 69 predicted proteins | sample PEATcosm2014_Bin_36_FD_119763 | JGI IMG/M metagenome (GOLD analysis project Ga0181529, IMG submission 119763) | Peatland microbial communities from MTU Mesocosm Facility, Houghton, MI, USA - PEATcosm2014_Bin10_30_metaG | ecosystem: Environmental > Terrestrial > Soil > Wetlands > Peat | place...
AAATTTTGCCCCATAGGGAAAAACTAAAACAAAATCTGCCACCCGCGCTGTTGCCGCCGTCACCTAATCTATGCCCGACACACTCCTAGAGGAGGGTCTTTCATTGAGCACGAATGAGCTGCTTTCAGTTGATTACCAAGCGTCGGCCAGAAGGATAAGTGAAGGGAAGAGTGCGCCAAGAAATGCAATTGGTGTAGATCGTATAGTTTCTTATCACACGGAAGCCTTGAGCCCATGGACGCGTTCGCAGGCCAAACGCGTGTTCGATGTGGTGTGTGTCTTGTGTTCGCTTCCGGTTGTGATTCCGATCATGATCGCTGTCGGCTTGATCGTGCGTTGTACTTCCAAAGGGCCGGCGCTGTTCCGGCAGGAGCGCATGGGGCGCGATGGCCGAGCGTTCCAGATCCTCAAGTTCAGAACCATGGTGCACAGCCCCGTCGCGGTCGGCTGCCTGTTGACCACATCCAGCGATCAGCGTTTTACGGCGGTTGGTCCGCTGCTGCGCAGATGGAAGCTGGATGAGATTCCCCAACTGCTGAATGTGCTGTGGGGGGATATGAGCCTGGTCGGGCCACGTCCCAAGGTGTGCGAGCACGAGCCGGTTGGGTTGCAGTGTCGGCCGGGAATCACCGGTGCGGCTACCATTGCCTTCGCGCGCGAGGAGATGACCCTGGACTGCATTCCCCGCCATGAATTGAAGGAGTACTATTGCGAGGTTGTGTTGCCGGTCAAGCGGAAGATCGATGGGGAGTACATGGCGCGCGCCTCTTTCCGGACCGATTTTGCTCTGCTCTGCAACAGCCTACTCGGCCGTTGGGAAGGCTGGCGGATGCAATCGGCCTTGCAGGAGCACAATGAACAGATTTCCACCCTCCAGGACGAGCTGCCCGTTGGGGTGTGTCAGCTGGCGTACAAATCGCCTGCTGACCTGCGCGGGATGGAGGTTAGTACCGTGGAGGGCGACTCGGCCTGAAACAGGGCGCGCTCGGGACGCGTCCTAAAGCCTCTTGATGTAGGCCAGTGCCTCTTTGAGCTGCGGAAACAGGGCCTCTTCGGCCTTGAACTCGCGCGGGTGCACACAGCGGCGTACTCCGCGCATCTTCACCGGATGCTTCAGATGCAGCATCTCGTGGTAGAGAAGATACTCAATGGCATAGCGTGGACTGGAGGGGCGATCAAAGACGCGACTCACCACAATGGTGTTGTGGGCCGCATCGTAGTGGCCCAGGGAGCGGCGCGCATGATGCTCGCTCCAGGTAAGCTCAGGACGCCCGAGCATTCCGCCAAAGAAGCGCACATTGAGCGAGTCAAAGACCTCATCCAGATGATAGTAGTGGCCTTCGGGACCGAAGTAGCGCTTGGCTCCGCGGGCGGAGCGGATCACCTCCGTCTGCTTGGCAACGGCCGTCGACGAAGTAAACCGCTTGTAGCGCAGATTATGTCCTGGATCGATGGGTTTCTTGTAGAGCTTGGCCAGCAGAATGTGCGCAATGGCGCGCAACACCGGCTCCGGAGCGCCTTCCAAAAGATCTGAAAGGCTTACCTTCAGACTGCCTTCGCGCAGCCGAATTGTCGTGTTCAGCGAAACAAATCGCCGGAACCGCACCTCAAGGGGTGGCATGGGCGCGCGTGGCCGCAGAACCCGGTATTCCTGCTGAAAGATGTTTTCTGTGTCTGCGTTCACTTCAATTGGAGAATAGCACTTGAGGGAGCTAGGGAACGAGGGAACCAAGGGACAAGAGAATCCACGCCGGGACGGCCGGCAAGACCGCGCCCCGCAGATTGTTATGGAAATCTGGTCAGGAATTATCCGTGCCGTCAGGCCAAGAATGACCTGCCAGCGATGGGTCTGCATGATCGGTAGGGTGCAATAGAGACGCAACGGCCGCGGCAAGGCGGCTTTGCGCCTCGGGAAGAACCTGCTCGACGATGGGACTGAAGCTCTCGCCCAGCTCAACGGAGCCGGCGCCGATGGTGAGCAGCAGGGAACGGCTGGGCAGTGCGGAATAGTAGGTTTTGGCCATTCCCAGCAGGTCGGCAGCACCGCTCTGGTGGGTGCCACGGAGGTCGACTTCAGCGGCGGGCTCAACATCGCGGAGCCGGATCTCTCCGGGCTCGGTGTCGATGGAGCAATCGATGAACAAGGCCGTCTCGGCTTCCGAAAGATCCACGGCCAGGTCCGGCGTCCACTGGTGCCGAGTGATAACCACAATGGTCGGGTCGCTGGCGTAGTGCTCGCTGGCCCACTCGGAAAGATAAGGCCCAACGCCATCGTCCGAACGCAGTGTGTTACCGCAGGAGAGGATGAGGCATCGGGCCTTGGGTGTCATGGTGTCCTTCAGTTCTTCCTGTTGAAGCAGATCGGCGTCCCACCCTTTGAACACAGAACGTTGAAAGGATGGGGCACCCGGAGTGTGTTCCTGTAAGTTGCGGTTAGCGGATCACGCGATCGACGAGTTCGCCGGACGGGTTGACCAGGGAGACGACCAGCGGCATCTGGCCGAAGGCATGCGTGGAGCAGCTGAGGCAGGGATCGAAGCAGCGGATCAGAGCCTCCATGCGGTTCAACGCGCCTTCGGTGAATTTGCCGTCCTTGACGAAGGCCTTGGCTACCTGCAACACGCCGCGGTTCATGGCGTTGTTATTGTGGCCGGTGGCGACAACGTTCGAGGCCCAGGTGATCTTGCCGTCCTCATCCACGCGGTAGCTGTGGTGCAGCACGCCGCGCGGAGCCTCGATCATGCCCGCGCCTTCCTGGCGATTGACGCCAGCCACTGCGCGCACATGGGTGTCGAGGATCTGCGGATCGTTGAGGATCTGCTCGATCTTTTCGAGGCCATGGGTGATCTCAATCAGACGGGCATGGTGGTAGAAGAAGCTGCTCTCCACCGGCCCTGCGGCCATCTGCTTGAACTCCGCCAGTTCCTTGTCAGCCAAGGGCGTACCCATTTGCTTGGCAACATTGAGCCGGGCCAGAGGTCCGACACGATAGCTGCCCGCGGGGTAACCGAGTGGCTTGTAGTACGGGAACTTGGTGAAGGAGTAGGGCTCGACGGCCTCGCCGATGAACTCGGAGAAGTTGGCGGCCGTGATCTTGTCCTCGATCAGGTTGCCTTGAGGGTCGATCAGGCGAAGCGAGCCGTCGGTGATCTCGAAGCCCTCCTCGTCGTTGATCATGCCCATAAAGGCGGATGGGAAGTTGGCAAATGCGGCGATCTCTGCCTTGAAGCCGCCAGCAATCTTCTTGTAGGCTTCGAGCGCCATCTTCACCTGTGCCTGGGCTTCCGGCAACTGGCTCAGAATCTCATCGCGCTTGGCGGCGGTGAGGGGCGCGGTAACGCCGCCCGGAACCACCCAGCCGGTGTGGATACGCTTGGTGCCCAACAGCTCGATCACGTGCTGGCCAAAGCGGCGCAGCGCAATACCGGCCTTGCCCAGCTCCGGATACGCAGCGGCCACGCCCAGGATGTGACGATCCGCGGGCGAAGAGTCCATGCCCAGCAGCAGGTCAGGCGAGGTGAGATGGAAGAAGCTCAGCGCGTGCGACTGCACGTACTGGGCCAGGTTGAGCATGCTGCGCAGCTGCTGGGCGGTGTAAGGAATCTGCACCCCCATGATGGCCTCGCATGCCTTGGCCGAAGCCAACAGATGCGAAACCGGGCAGATGCCGCAGATGCGCGCCATCAGGGCCGGCATCTCGTAAAAGGGACGGCCTTCGGCGAATTTTTCAAACCCACGCACCTGGGTGACATGGAACATGGCGTCGGAGACCTGGCCTGCATCGTCCAGATGAACGGTGATCTTGCCGTGGCCTTCCACGCGGGTAACAGGATCGATCGTAATGGTCTGGCTCATGGCTTAGGCTCCAAATCGGGTCAACGCTGAAACATCCAGTGGTTGGCCAGTTACGAGGGCAGTCAGCGCCTGGTAGAAGGTATCCGCAGAGGGCGGGCAGCCGGGCAGGAAGACGTCAACTTTGACGAACTCATGCACCGGACGCACGATCTTGTTCAGCGTGGGCAGCAGCATGGTAGGAATCTGCTGCTGGCAGCTGGCGTTCTCAATGTAGATGCGATCCAGCACCGAGGCAGTATCGATGGGATTGCGCATGGCCGGCACATTGCCGGTCACCGCGCAGTCGCCGATCGAGACCAAGAGCTTGGAGCGCTCACGGACCTTCTTGATCTTGTGAACGTCTTCGTCGGAGCTGATGGCGCCTTCCACCAGAGCGATGTCCACGCCCTCGGGGAACTCCTTGGCGTCCACCAGCGGGCTGTAGACGATATCGACGAGGGCGGTGAGCTCGAGCAGACGCTCATCCATATCGAGAAACGACATGTGGCAGCCCGAGCAACCATCCAACCAAATTGTTGCCAGTTTCAGCTTGCTCATTGTGCCTCCCGCATCAGGTTCAGGTAGGGTAGAAAATCCGGATGCTTTGGATGATCCATGCCGACCTTGCTCTTGTCGAACAGGGCGCCGGTGGGGCACACCTGAACGCACTTGCCGCACTTGGTACAGGACGAATCGCCCCACTCCTCGTTGAGATCGCTGATGATCATGCAGTCTTCACCGCGTCCCATCAGATCCCACACATGCGCGCCTTCAATTTCGGCGCAGACACGCACGCAACGGGTGCAGAGGATGCAGCGATTGTGGTCCAGGGTGAAGCGCTCATGGGAGGCATCCACCTTCAGGTCCGGGTTGCGGTAAGGCAAACGAACATGGGTAAGGCCCTGCTGCTGCGCCATCGTCTGCAGTTCGCAGGCGCCGTTCGACACGCACACCGCGCAGGTGTGGTTGCGCTCGGCAAACAGGAGTTCCAGAATATTCTTGCGATAACGGTCGAGCCGTTCGCTCTTGGTGGTGACTTCCATGCCTTCGAAAATAGTGGTAACGCAGGCCGGAAACAGCTTGGGCGTACCCTTGACTTCGACCAGACAGATGCGGCATGCGCCTACGTCGCCCAGGCCGTCCAGATGGCAAAGCGTCGGGATCTCAATATCGTTCTCCCGGGCTACCTCAAGGATGGTCTGGCCGCGCCGTGCGCTCACTTCCTGCTCGTCGATGATTAATGTTTTGACTTCAACGGCGTCGCTCATGCGTGCACCTCCTGGCTGGCGGGCTTCATGTTGCAGGCGCCTGCGGTACAGCGCTTGTGCTCGATGTGGTCGATGTACTCGTTGCGGAAGTAGCGCAGCGTGCTCAGCACCGGATTGGGCGCTGTTTGGCCAAGACCGCAAAGGCTGGTGCTCTTCACCGTGTCGCAGAGTTCTTCAATCATGGTGAGGTCTTCCATGGTGCCGTCGCCAGCGCAAATCTTGGCCAGCAGCCCGTGGAGCTGAGCGGTGCCCGCGCGGCAGGGAATGCACTTGCCACAGGACTCGGTCATGACGAACTCGAGGAAGAACTTGGCTACGTTCACCATGCACGAGGTATCGTCCATGACGATCATGCCGCCGGAGCCCATCATGGCGCCGACCTTGATCAACCCGTCGTAGCTGACGCCGAGGTCGAGCATCGACTCCGGCAAGCAACCGCCGGAGGGACCGCCGGTTTGCACGGCCTTGAACTTGCGTCCGTCCGGTACGCCACCACCGATGGTCTCGATGATCTCGCGCAGCTTGATGCCCATCGGCACTTCCACCAGACCGGTGTTGGCAATCTTGCCGGTCAGCGCAAAGACCTTGGTGCCCTTGCTGCGATCCGAACCCATGCTCCCAAACCACTTGCCACCCTTGCGGATGATGGGTGCGATGTTCGCAAACGTTTCCACATTGTTGATCAGCGTGGGCTTGCCCCACAGACCGGAGACCGCCGGATAGGGCGGACGCGGCTTGGGCGTACCACGGCGTCCTTCAATGGAGCCGATCAGAGCCGTCTCTTCGCCGCACACAAATGCGCCAGCGCCCAGACGGATCTCCACGTCAAAGTTGAACGGGGTGTTGCCGATGTTGTTGCCCAGCAAACCGCGGCGGCGCGCATCGCGCAGGCTGGCCTGTAGGCGCTGTACCGCGAGCGGATACTCGGCACGCACGTAGATGTAGCCCTTGCTGGCGCCCACGGCATAGGCCGCAATGGCCATGCCTTCCAGCACGCGCTGCGGATCGCTTTCCAGAATCGAACGGTCCATGAACGCGCCCGGATCACCTTCGTCGCCGTTGCAGATGACGTACTTGATGTCGCCAACAGCTTTGGAGACGGTGCCCCACTTCAGGCCCGTAGGATAACCGCCGCCGCCACGGCCACGAAGGCCGCTTTCGGTGATCTGGCGGATGACGCCCTGCGGGGTCATATCGCTCAGTGCGATCAACAGGGCGCGATAACCCTCGCGCGCAATGTAGTCGTCGATTCTTTCGGGATCGATTTGTCCCGAATTCTCAAGCACCACATGGACCTGCTGGTCAAAGTGGTCGCGCAGGTCGCATTGCAGAGCCTTGATTGGCTCGCCGCCCAGGCTGTTGACAATCGCCTCTGCGTTCTTTTCGTTCACCCCTTGGTAGAGGATCTCTTCCGGATCCACCAGAACCAGCGGACCGGCAGCGCAAAGGCCCATGCAGCCGGTGCGGCGGACAAAGGCATTCTTGCCTTGCGCTTCGACCTGCTTGGCCAGTGCATCCTTCAGTTGGTCGGAGTGCTGGCTCATGCAGCCAGTGCCCATACAAACGTTGATCTCGTGATCGAACTTGGCGTATTCGGCGCGTGCAGCTTCTGCGATTTGATCTAGTTCTTCAATCGTCATTCGACCGCCCACCTTTCCAGTTGCTCGATCATCTGCTCGTTGGTCATCTTGCCCACGAGCTCACCGTCGACCAACACCACGGGCGCACGTCCGCAGGCTCCCACGCAACGCGCGGCAGCAAGGCTGATGTTGCCATCCGGCGTGGTTTGGCCCTGACTTACCTTCAGGTGTTTTTCGGCTGAGGCGAGAAGCTTGTCGGTGCCCTTGATGTAGCAGGCGGTGCCGGTGCATACCGTCATGGTGTGCTTGCCGGGCGGTTTCAAACTGAAATAGTGGTAAAAAGTCACAACCCCGTAGGCCTGGCTGAGGGGCACGCGGAGCGACTTGGCGACAAAACGAATCGCGTCATCGTCCAGAAAACCAAACGAGGACTGCACGGTGTGGAGCGTTTCAATCAGCGCATGACGGGCAAAGCCGTTCTTGCGCATGGTACCGTTGACGATCTTCCATCTCTTATCGTCACTCGGTAGCGGCGGGGGCGTAAAGGCTGGCACGGTTCCCTCCCGATGTTTGACGTCCGAATAAGTTTGAGCGAGTTTTCTCATCCCCTTCGGGGTCACCCAACTTCTACCGGATTGAAGTATCGATTGGCGGTGACTGTGGTCACGGGAATGGCGCGGATGGAATATGTTTTCCCAAGTGGTGAAATAATGGAACTTACGGCTAGGTATGCGGTGATCGTGCTCACCCTGTCTCTTGCAGATAGGGAACATCCTGTGACCATCAACACGTTAGCTGAGCGAAGGCAGCTTGTCGGAGATCCCGAAGAGGAAGATAAGTCCAAGGGTGCAACTATAGATGGCGCCAGTCCAGGCAATCGCTTGATAGAAGCGGGGATGATGTCCGCTGGCGCGGAAGGCTCCACCCACGGACGCAGTCATCAGTCCATTCATCGCCACCAGACCGATCGTGAAGGCGGCCAGGCCCATCATGCCGCGCGAGGTGCCGCCCAGATTCGCGGTGAGAAAAAAAAGTGTCAACTGGCTGGGCGTTTCCGCGCCGATTCCATGCAGCATGCCGATGGCGAAGACCGATTTGCCGTTGTACATCCACTGGAAGCGCTCGGGTTTCACGGCGTTCTTGTCGAAGAGGCGGCGTAGTCTCCAGCCCATCCAGCGCACGCCGTTGATGGCGATGGCCAGCCGGCTCTCCACGCGAGGATGGCCGTGGGCGTGATCGTGCTTGCGCAGGGACGAGGCCACCACGCCGATGCCCAGCACGATCAGCGTAATGCCGATCAGTTTTTCGCCCCAGGCGTCGATGCCCCGCGGGAGGCCCAGGTGCAGTTGCAGCACTGCTACGCCCATGGCCACAATCATGGCGGCGTGGCCCAGCGCATAGGTCAACCCCAGGCGCAGCCCACTCTTCCAACTGCGCTGCACGGCGGTAATGTCGCTGATGGCGGCCAGATGATCGTAATCAAAACCATGGCGCAGCCCCAGCAGCAAACAGCTGCCTAGCGCTGCATCGATTCTCCAGTCGCTGAGAGAGAGGATCACGTGCCAAGTATAGCGGAGGCGCATCGTGCTACGAAAGCAAAAAATATGCTACGGGCTTCGGGACTGTGTTTGCTCCGGGAATCGGCGCTGCTCCACGGAGTTGCATGCCGATTCGGCAAATACTCTCTGGGTGCCCCATCCTTTCCTGCGCTTTTTGCAGGAAAGGGTGGGAAGAAGTTGTCGCTGTGTTCTCATCCGAGCGATGGTCGCGGGAATCCTTTCCTCCGATGGCCACGCAATGCGCTATGCTGGGTTTCTGCAAAGGACTCTCTGTGAGCCGTGACGCTGCACCAATGCGAGGACTGTCGGAGACGCCGCGAAGAGCGCGGCGCGAGGTCGTGGTGCGCGGTGTAGTGCAGGGCGTGGGCTTCCGTCCCTTTGTCTACCGGCTTGCGCTCGAAGAACAGTTGGCCGGCTCCATTGGCAACAACACCGACGGCGTGACCATTGAGCTTGAAGGCCGCGCGGAGCGGATCGACACGTTTCTAGCGCGTCTGCGTGCTGAAACGCCGCCGCTGGCACGCATCGATGCGGTTGCCGTGCGCGCGCTTGAGCCTACAGGTGAGAGCCATTTTCGCATCATCGCCAGCGAGGTACACGGCTCCGTGGCTACGGGCATTCCGGCCGATGCCGCCACCTGCGACGATTGCCTGCGTGAACTTCTCAATCCTGCCGACCGCCGCTATCGCTATCCGTTCTTGAACTGCACCAACTGCGGCCCGCGCTTCACCATCACGCGCCGCATTCCCTACGACCGCCCGCAGACCTCGATGGCCGTCTTTCCCATGTGCCCCGAGTGCCAGAGCGAGTACGATGATCCGCTCCATCGCCGCTTTCACGCGCAGCCCAATGCCTGCGCCGTCTGCGGTCCGCGTGTGACTCTGGCCGACGTCAACGGCGTTGAGATTCCGGCTGCCGATCCGGTGCAGGCTGGAATAGATGCGCTGGTGAATGGAAAGATTGTCGCCATCAAGGGCATTGGTGGCTTTCATCTATCTGTTGATGCCACCAGTGAAGAGGCCGTTCAACGGCTCAGAGAACGCAAACACCGCTACCGCAAGCCGCTGGCGGTGATGGTGCGCGATCTGGATGCTGCGCGCGCGTTGTGCGCGCTGACCGATGCTGAAGCGCAGCTGCTGTTGACGCCTGCGCGGCCCATCGTGCTGGCGCGTTACCGTGAGGGCTCGGTGATTGCGCCGTCGGTCGCACCCGGCATTCCCTGGCTTGGAATCTTTCTGCCCTATGCTCCGCTGCAGCATCTGCTCTTTGCCGACGCACGCGTTCGGGCGCTGGTGATGACCTCAGCCAACCTGAGCGAAGAGCCCATCTGCATTGATAACGACGAAGCGCGTGCGCGCCTGGGCGCAATTGCCGATCTCTTTCTCATGCACAATCGTGAGATTCTGCAGCGTTGCGACGATTCGGTGGCGGCAGTTGTGGATGGCTCACCGCAGTTGCTGCGGCGTGCGCGCGGATTTGTTCCTCTGGCCATCGACCTTCCTATCGACACGCCGCCGTTGCTTGCGGTGGGCGGCCACTTGAAGAGTGTCTTTGCCCTTGCGAAGGGTAGATTTGTGTATCAAAGCCAGCATCTGGGCGATCTCGAAAATATTTCAGGACTCGAATTCTTCGAAGAGTCACTGGCGCACCTGATGCGCACCTTTGAGATTGAGCCGACGGCAGTGGTGCACGATCTGCACCCCGGTTATCTTTCGACTGAATGGGCCAAGCGTTGGGCTACGGAGCGCGGCTTGCCGCTGATCGGCGTGCAGCATCATCATGCGCACATTGCGGCCTGCATGGCGGAGCACGGCGTAACAGAGCCCGTGATCGGGCTCGCGCTCGATGGCACCGGCTACGGTACCGACGGAAAGATCTGGGGCGGGGAAATGCTGATCGCGGAACTCGACAGCTTTGAGCGCTTTGCGCATCTTGCTTATGCACCCTTGCCCGGCGGCGAGAAGGCGATTCGCGAACCGTGGCGCATGGCGCTGGGCGCGTTGGCCGCGGCGGGCATCGACATCCACGATCCAGCAATCGCCTCACTCGTCGGCGCAAGTGCCGAAGAAGCGCGCATTGTGGCGCGCATGATCGAGCGCGGCATCAACGCGCCGCTCACCTCAAGCTGCGGACGTCTTTTTGATGCGGTAGCAGCCATCGTGTTGGGTCGTCGCACCGTGGACTACGAGGCGCAAGCAGCCATTGAGTTGGAAGGTCTTGCTGTTGACGAGCCGCTGGAGTTGGATTCGCCTTACACACGCGACATTGTTGCTGGCGAGTGTGTAAGGCGCGCTCCCAGCGTTCTCTCTGCCGCGCCTTTGGTTCGTGCGGTTGTGGACGATCTGCGCGCGGGCGTCAGCAAGCCGCGGATCGCTGCACACTTCCATGCGGCGGTGGCCGCGGCGTTTGTGCGTGCTGCTGTGTTGGCTCGGGCTGCAACGGGCATTCAGACGGTCGCGCTCTCCGGCGGATGCATGGCGAATCGGCGGCTGGCGTATCTGTTGCGTGTAGGGCTTGAACGCGAGGGCTTCAAGGTGTTCTCGCATCTGCGCGTCAGTCCAGGCGATGGAGGACTCAGCTACGGACAGGCAGCGGTTGCTGCGGAACGGCTGAGGAAGGGAAACGGCGGCAAATGAAGGTTCGTGCTATCCCGGGTCCCCAAACGCGAGGGACCCGGGGCACCCACCCATCTTTGTTCAACTCACAGTCCTGCACTCGGCCGCCCGCCACAATTCAAGCTGAAGTTATGAACAAAAAACTGCATCCGTAGTGGATGCAGTTTCTCTTTGGTTTGAATCGAGCAAAACTATCCAAGCAGGCGAACCAGTTCCTGTGCTTCACTACGGGGCCCCAAGATCGACATGCGAGGAATGCGTCCGCGCACCATGGCCACTTCGTCGCAGCGGTGCAGCCGCGGGCAGTTCTGACAGTCCTTGAAGATCTTGTCGGGCAGCTCTGACTTTTCTTCTACCGTACGGAATCCATACTTGAAGAAGAAGTCGGGAATGCGCGTGAACAAGCAGATGGACTGGATGCCGTGCTCCTCGGCCTCTTCGATCAGGCCTTTCAGAATGCGGCCACCGGCTCCCTGTCCCTTGGCCTCGGGACGCATCACAATGGAGCGCACTTCGCACAAATGCGGACCGTAGAAGTGCAGCGCGCCGCAGCCCAGAAAAACGCCGCCATCGGACTCCGCAACCGTGAAGTCGCGGATGTTCTCGCAGATCTCTGCAAAGTTGCGCTTCAAGAGCGTTCCATCGCCGGAGAGCGAGTTCACAAGGTCGTAGACGTTGGAGGCGTCCTGCAACCGGGCCTTCCGCACGAGCATCAGCATTCTCCTTGGGCAGTGAGCGCGGCTACACGTTCCGATGCGAGCTCAAGCGCCAGCTTCACCTGTGCGCGCGCCGTTCCACCGATCACATCGTGGCAGTCGAGCGTAGCGTTCAGTGCAACCGCGGGATAGAAATCCTGACTGAATTCTTCGCCAAACTGGCGCAGTTCGTCAAGTGAGAGAGAGCCCAGCTCCACGCCCTTTTCAAGAGCGTAACGGACGGCATTGCCCACTTTTTCATGCGCGGTGCGGAAGGGAACACCCTTGTAAACAAGGTATGTGGCCGCAGCCATGGCGTTCAAATAGCCAGTCTCCGCGGCCTCCAGCAGGCGCGCGGGCTGGAACTGAATGGCGTTGGTAAAGCGGGCGACAAGGCGCAGCATCTGGGGCACAAAATCAGCCGCGAAGGCCGGCTCCTGCGTCTCCTGCATGTCCTTGTTGTAGGCCAGAGGAAGACCTTTGAGCTGCATAGCCACGGTCTGCGCGGCGCCGTTGATGCGGCCAACCTTGGCGCGCAATAACTCCGTAAGATCGGGATTCTTCTTCTGCGGCATGGCGCTGGAGCCTGTCGAAAAGGCCTCTGGCAGCACGACAAAACCGAACTCCGCAGTGGCGAAAAGAGTGATCTCTTCCGCAAAGCGGCTCAGATGCAGTCCGACAAACGTGAGAGCTTGCAAGTAGTCCAGAACAAAATCGCGATCGCTGGTGGCGTCCATCGAGTTCGCGGTGGGCGCGGTAAAGCCCAGTTCGCGCGCGGCGATGGTGCGGTCGAGCTTCAAGGTTGCGCCCGCCACTGCGCCGGAACCAAGCGGGCAGTAGTTGAGCCGCGCTGCGCAATCCTTCAACCGTGCAGTATCGCGCAGAGCCATCTGCGTGTAGGCCTGCAGCCAGTGCGCAATCAGTACGGGCTCGGCACGTTGCATGTGCGTATAGCTGGGCATGGGGGCTTCGCCCGCGGCTTTGGCCTGTTCAATCAGAGCTTGAGCCCATGCAGCGAGACCGCCTATGACCTGATCGATCTGCGCGCGCACATGCAGACGAAGATCGGTGGCGATCTGCTCATTGCGGCTACGGCCGGTGTGCAGCTTGCGGCCGAGCGAGCCAACGTGTTGCACGAGCTTCATCTCAACAAAGTGGTGGATGTCTTCCGCGTCGGGATGCTCGCGCACTTCGGCTTTGCCAGCCTCAGACTCAAACGCAGCGGCGATCACATCGAGCGCGGCGCGCAGCTCCGCTGTTTCAGCTTCGGTGAGAATACCGGCAGCGCAAAGGGCGGAGGCGTGCGCCTTGCTGGCGGCTACTTCCTGCGGTAGCAAGCGCCAATCAAAGACGATGGAGCGCTGCCACTGCTCAAACTCGGGGTCGAGCGGCTCACGAAAGCGGCCCGACCACATCTTGACGGATTGTTCTTCGTTCGATTCTTTGGACACGTTATTTCTGCTCCTTGGCGCTGGAGAGCAGGGGCATTTCGTTGCCGGTGCTGAGAGTGAGCAGGCCGCTGGCGGCGTAGGTCAGCAGCTTGGCGCGGGTGTCGGTGATGTCGAGATTGCGCATGGTGAGCTGGCCGATGCGATCACGCGGCGAGAAGGTGGACTCGGTCTTCTCCATGCTCAGGCGCTCGGGTTGGAAGGTGAGGTTGGGCGACTCGGTGTTGAGGATGGAGTAGTCGTTGCCGCGACGCAACTCCACAGTAACTTCGCCGGTGATGGGCTTGGCCACCCAGCGCTGCGCGGATTCACGCAACATGACGGACTGCGAGTCGAACCAGCGGCCTTGATAGAGCAAGCGGCCCAGCTTGCGGCCGTTGTCGCGGTACTGCTCGATGGTGTCTTCGTTGTGGATGCCGGTGATCAGACGCTCGTAAGCGATGAAGAGCAACGCAAGCCCCGGAGCCTCGTAGATGCCGCGGCTCTTGGCTTCAATGATGCGGTTCTCGATCTGATCGGACATACCGAGGCCGTGGCGTCCGCCCATGCGATTGGCTTCGAGCAGCAACTCGACCAGGTCAGCGAACGTGCTGCCATTCAGTGCAACCGGGAAGCCCTCTTCAAAGCGGATGGTGATCTCTTCCGCCTTGATGGCGCAGTCCTCCCGCCAGAAGGGAACGCCCATGATGGGGACGACGATCTTCACGGACGAAGAGAGATACTCCAGGTCCTTGGCTTCGTGCGTTGCGCCGAGCAGGTTCGAGTCGGTGGAGTAGGCCTTCTCGGAGGACATCTTGTAGGCGAAGCCGGCGTTCTGCATGAAGGCAGACATCTCCGCGCGGCCACCGAGTTCGTCAATGAATGCTGCGTCGAGCCAGGGCTTGTAGATTTTGAGGTCAGGATTGACCAGCAAGCCGTAGCGATAGAAACGCTCGATGTCGTTGCCCTTGTAGGTGGAGCCGTCGCCCCAGATGTGGACGTCGTCTTCCTTCATGGCGGCGACGAGCATGGTGCCGGTCACGGCGCGGCCAATCGGCGTGGTGTTGAAGTACGGAACGCCAGCCGTCGTGATGTGGAAGGCGCCGGCTTGCAGCGCGGCAATGCCTTCGCGCACCAGAGGGCCGCGGCAATCAACGAGGCGGGCCTTTTCAGCGCCGTACTCAAGAGCCTTGCGGGGAATCTCGTCGTAGTCGGTCTCATCGGGCTGGCCCAGGTTGGCCGTGTAGGCGTAGGGCGTCGCGCCCTTCTGCTTCATCCAGTGCAGGGCGGCAGAGGTGTCGAGTCCGCCGGAGAAGGCTATGCCGACCTTCTGGCCAACGGGTAGGGATTCAAGAATTACGGACATGATTCGGTTCCTCGAAAAGGGATCAGTTCCCTTGTGGCATGGCTGAAGCCGTGCCCTTTCAAAACACTTTGCTCGCGGGCGATTTGCGGCACGATTGAAGTCGTGTCGCAGGATGAAAACGCCTGCTGTGGTTCGTGCGCCCCTACGGGGCGCTGGCTCATCTTTTCGCTCTTCCCAGGGTTCCGTCCGCTCGCGCGGACTTCACCCTGGGCTATTGTCGTTTGGCCCCTCCGGGGCCGTGGCCTGAGGTTTGATTTGGGCGTCGTACCGGGCTTTCAATCCCGATTGCCCACGCCCTCAGGGGCTAAAGCCCGCGTCTTTCTTTGCGGTCTTTACGGCACAGCTAAAGCCGTGCCCTTTCAAAACATCGCCGAAAGCAAATGGCTCCTCGGAATGAAGCAGAACCTAGCCACCAGTATAGTGAGTCCGAAGTTCGTAAAAGACAACTGCAGATCCTTCGACTCACCACCCCCAGACTGAAGAGAACGTCTGGGGCCCCGTTCGCTCAGGATGACAGCTCGATTGTTGAAAGGACTTCAGACTCAGGACCCAAGTCCCTTAGTCACCCGGCCACTTAGTCACTTAGTCCCTACGTTGAATTTTTCCACGTTGCTCAGACCGCCTAGCAGGAGAAGCAAGAGCGCCTTTTGCGCGTGCATGCGATTCTCGGCCTGGTCGAAGATGATCGAATTAGGGCCGTCGAGCACCGCGTCGGTTACTTCCTCGTTGCGGCGCGCGGGCAGGCAATGCATGAAGACCGCGCCTGGCCTGGCTTTGGCCATCAGAGCCTCGTTCACTTGGAAGGGGCGGAAGATGGGCTGGCGCTTGGTGGATTCGTGCTCCATGCCCATCGAGACACACACATCGGTGTAGATGGCGTGGGTGTCTTCAGCCGCGGCTTGCGGGTCTTGCGTCAGGCGAATCTCGCAACCGTTTTCGGCGGCAATCTCGCGGGCGCGGGTCACAATCTCAATGTCGGGCGAGTAGCCGCGCGGCGTGGCTACAATCACGTTTGCGCCCAACTGCGCGCCGGTGAGCATCAGCGAATGGCACACGTTGTTGCCGTCGCCCACGTAGGTAAAGTTCAAGCCCTTCACCGTGCCGTAGTGCTCATCGAGCGTCATGAAGTCGGCCAGCGCCTGGCAGGGATGCTCAAAGTCGCTGAGCGCGTTGATCACTGGTACGTGCGAGTGGGCAGCCATCTCGGTCACGGTGTCGTGCGCGTAGGTGCGCAGCACAATCACGCTGACCCAGCGCTCCAGGTTGCGAGCCACATCGGCAATGGCCTCGCGCTCACCCAGCGGCGAGTGGGTCTGGTCAAAGAAGATGGCGTTGCCGCCCAGCGTGTTGATACCAGTTTCAAAGCTCAAACGCGTGCGCAGGCTGGCCTTTTCAAACATGAGCACCATCTGCTTGGCGTCCAGCGCCCAGCGGTAGTGGCGCGGGTTGGCCTTCACGTCGATGGCGAGCTTGATGATGGCGCGCACCTCGGAGCTGGACAGATCGGCGATGGAGCAAAGATCTTCGCCGTTGAGCCGTGCGGCGGCCGCGAGAATATCAGGATCCTGCTCAACCGGGAGGGCCGGCGTGTGGGCCGGAGGATTCGGGGTCTGGAGAGTTACGTTGCTAGCCACGGGCAGTTCCTCCTGCAGCCGCTGCGGGCTGGCCGGCGGTTGCTTGTTCGGTAAAGATCTCGTCCAGCGCGGCGATGGCATCGTCCACCTGCGGCGTGGTCAGAATGTAGGGCGGCAGGAAGCGCAGCACCGTGTCGCTGGTGCAGTTGATCAGGATCTTGCGCTTGAGCATCTCTGCCACGGCCAGCTTGGCCAGTTCCGCATCGTTCACTTCAGCGGCCAGCATCAGGCCCTTGCCGCGCACGTCCACAATGCAATCGTGCTTGGCGGCCAGCTTGCGCAGTTCGCTTTGGAAGTAGTCGCCCACCGCGATGACGTGATCTTGCAGATGGGTCTTGTCCAGCTCGTCGAGGACGGCGATGGCTACCGCACAAGCCAGTGCATTGCCGCCAAAGGTGGTACCGTGCTGGCCGGCATGGATGGCTTGCGCCACCTGCTCGGTGCAGAGCACAGCGCCCATGGGAATGCCGCCTGCGAGGGGCTTGGCCAGCGTGGTGATGTCGGGCTGCACGTTGTAGTGCTGATAGGCGCAGAACTTGCCAGTACGCCCAAGACCAGCCTGAATCTCATCGACGACGAGCAGCGCGCCGGTGGAGTCGCACAGCTTGCGGGCTTCGTCCATGAACTCCTGCGTCATGGGACGCACGCCGCCTTCGCCCTGGATAGCCTCAACGAGAATGGCGCAGACTTCGTTGGAGAACTTGGCGCGCAGATCTTCAACATCGTTGAAGGCCACAAACTCCACGCCCGGCATCACGGGCGCAAAGGGCTCGCGATACTTGTCCTTGAAGGTGGTCGCCATGGAGCCGAAGGTGCGGCCATGGAAGCTCTGCTCCAGTGCCAGGAACTTCGTCCCGATCTGCTTGCCCTCTGCGCGGAGAACTCCAGCATGCGCGCGCGCCAACTTTAATGCGCCTTCCCATGCTTCGGTACCGGAGTTCGCAAAAAAGCAACGATCCATGCCTGTGCGCTCCGTCAAACGCAGCGCCAACTCGGCCTGGCCCTCGTGATAGTAGAGGTTCGAGGTGTGGATGAGGGTGCGCGCCTGGCGCGTGATGGCGTCGACGATGACCGGGTGGTTATAGCCCAGCGCGTTCACGCCGATGCCGCTCAGCAGGTCAAGGTACTTTGTGCCGTGCTCATCGATGACGTATGAGCCCTCGCCGCCGGTGAACAGGATCGGATTGCGAGCGTAAGTCTGGAGCAGAAGCCGCTGTTCGGCGGCCATAATCTGATCGAGTTTCGTCAATTCAATATCTCCTCAGGCCACCATCACTTCGGTGCCGTGGGCTACGCGCGTGCTACACAGATCGGGCAGGGAACTGGCAGCGTCGGCAGGCAGGATTCTCACGCGCTTCACACCATTCAAAAGCGCTTCGCGGCAGCTTCCGAGCTTGGGCAACATGCCCCCGGTAATCACCGCGCTCTTGGCCATTTCAGCAATTTGATCGATGGAGATCCATCGCAGTACCGCGCCGGTGGCGTCTTTCACGCCCGGCACATCGGTGAGGAAGACCAGCGCGTCGGCGCCGCAGGCAACGGCGCAGGCCGCGGCCATCTCATCGGCGTTCACGTTGTAATACTGGCCATCGAAGCCGAGCGCCATGGAAGAGAGCACCGGCACGCCGTTCAAGTGCCAGATGGCATCCAGCCACTTGGTGTCGCTGGCCACAATCTCGCCCACAAATCCAAGGTCCGGGTCGGTCTTCTTCTTGCGGGCGCGGAACATCAATCCATCGCCGCCGCTCATGCCGATGGCTGGCTGACCGAGAGCACCAAATGCCGCCACCAGGCTCTTGTTCACCTTGCCGGCCAACACCATCAAAGCCACGTCGCGGGTCTCGGCATCGGTTACGCGAAGGCCGTTCACAAACTCGCTTTGCTTGCCCAGTGCTTTCAGCATCTTGGTCAGTTGCACGCCGCCGCCATGCACTACGGCCACCTGATTGCCGTCCTTTACCAACTCGGCGATCCCGCGGACGCAACCATCCAGAATCTCGGGATTTTCAAGGCCCGCTCCACCCAACTTCACAACATACTTCATTCGAGCCCCTCCGCTTCATCCCAACCCTGGATGACGTTCAGGTTCTGTACGGCCTGCGAGGCAGCGCCCTTGAGCAGGTTATCAAGGCAGCTGACAATCACCGCGCGCTTGCCGCCGGCGTCCAGTTGGAAGCCGATGTCGGAGTAGCTGGTGCGCACCGAGTACTGGATCTGCGGGAGACCGCTGTCGTAGATCCGCACCATGGGACTGGCGGCAAAAAACTCATGATAAAGATGCAGCACGCTGGCCCGGGTCTGCGGCGTTTTGAAGTGCACGTAGATCGTTGACAGAATGCCGCGTGGAATGGGCAGCAGATGCGGTGTGAAGATGATCTGCTCGCGCTCCAGTCCAATCTGCTCCAGCAACTCACCCACATGGCGGTGGCCAAACAAGCCGTACGCGGAGAGATTGTCGGCTGCGGCCATGTAATGTGTCTTGGCCGTGGGAGCCTTGCCCGCGCCGCTGACGCCACTCTTGGCGTCGGCCACAATGCCGCGCTCCAGATCGAGCAGTCCGGCAGCAGCCAGAGGCTTCAAGGGCAGAATCACGCTGGTGGCATAGCAACCCGGATTGGCAATCAGCCGCGCCTTGGCGATCTTGCCGCGATAGAGTTCCGGCATGCCGTAAACGGCCTCATCCTGAAGTTCGGCCGCAACAGCCGAGCCCTCGTCCTCAAAGCTGTAGACGGCGCGATTCTCGGCATCGTTCAGACGCCATGCGCCGCTCAGGTCGATCACCTTGATGCCGCGCTTGAGCGCTTCCGGCGCCCATCCGCGCGATTGCTCGTGCGGTGTGGCCATGAACAGCACCTGCACGCCCAGATCCTCCAGCAATTCCCAGCTAAAGGGCTGCTGTACAAGTTTGCCCCAGCCGCGACTGTTCACCAGCTCGGGATGAATCTCGCCGAGGGGTGTGCCGCCACGCTCCATATCCCGCGCGTCCACACGGCCGGCAAAGACAGGCGGTTTGCCCTTCAGGCGTGGATGATGCAGCAACAGGCGCGCCAACTCCGCGCCCGCATATCCTGTAACACCAATCACTGCGGTCTGTACGGTTTCTTTCATGACTCCAGCATTGTCCTGATTCTGGCTTCGATTTCAGTTGCCCGTCTGATGTCGGCGCAGATGACCAGCACCGTATCGTCTCCGGCTATGGTACCAATAATCTCCGGCCATCCGGCTCGGTCCAGGGAGGCAGCCACGGGTTGCGCGCCACCCATTACGGTGCGTACCACCACTTGATTCATGGCCTGCTTGGCACGGAGCGCGAAACCATCGATCATCTCGGCCACGGCCGGAGGTGAATCGTCCTCTTCAAGGAGCACGGGGGCGGTTGGGGGAGCTTCCGGCATCGCGTACCCGGAGGGGCCTTTGACCAACTGGAGAGCGTGCATGTCGCGGGAGAGGGTGGCCTGGGTAACGGCAAAGCCGCGTCGTCGCAGTTTGCGACGGAGCTCGTCCTGGCTCCCCACCGAGGAGCTGGCCAGCACTTCACGGATTGCATCGAGGCGTAGATGTCTCATCCAGGGATACCCGCAAAAAGCAAAGCGCGCGGATCGGTTCAAGCGATGCCGCGCATGAATAAATATACATCCCCATGAATAAGTATGCAATTGGCCCCAGACAAGAGATTTCCCCTTTGTCCCAGATTGCGCGCCAAGAGCAAAAGAAAGCTGTCGACATATGAATGACATGTCATTCCTTTATCAGGCCTGTGCAACCGGTACTTTTGGCAGCTAAGGCAGTTTGTTTTCAAGCCGTGGAAGTGGTTTTCGGCAAGCCACGGGCTGCTCCGCGCTGTTACACTCACGTTTGACCTCAAGGCAAACTTCAGCCTTTGGCATGCATACGAAATGACCAAAACCGATTCTTTCTCTACCATCAACGACCTTTTCCTGCGCGTTGCATCCTCCGGGCATCCCCGGCCCGTGCTGTGGCAGGATGCGTTTGGGCACTGGCAGCCCATCTCCTCTGACCAGCTCTACCAGCGTGTGCGCGCTCTGGCTTCAGCCTTTCTGGGCTGGGAAGTTCGCAAGGGCGACCGCATTGCCATCATTGCCGAAAACCGCTGGGAATGGGCCGTTACGGACTTTGCCACGCTGGCCATCGGTGCCGCCAATGTGCCCATCTACCCGACCCTGACCGGGGAACAGATTGCGGTGCTTTTGGCCGATGCCGGCTGCAAGATAGCCGTGGTCTCCTCGCGCAAGCAGTTTGACAAGCTGAACTCGGTCCGCCATCTTACTCAACTTGAAAAGATTGTGATGATGGATGCGCCAGCTGCTGAGGGTGCCATCGCGTTCGCCTCCCTGGTGGATGATGCCGACGTCCTCGGCGCCGAACGCGATCCCATCTTCGACGCTCTGGTCCGCTCCGTTGAGCCCAAGGACCTGGCCACGCTGATCTATACCTCTGGCACTACGGGCGAGCCCAAGGGCGTGGCGCTTACCCATGGTAACTTTGCTTCCAATCAGTCGATTGCCGCAGCCGAGTTCGACTTTGGCTGGGACGACCTGTGCATCTCCTTCCTGCCCCTCTCGCATGTGACCGCGCGCGCCCTGGACTACGTGATGTTTACCCACGGCGCGCAGGTGGCGTATTGCTCCAACTTCGATCGCATGCCGCAGGCCATGCTTGAGGTCAGGCCGACGGTGTTTGTCGGTGTGCCGCGCGTCTTTGAGAAGATTCGCCAGGCAGTGGAGAGCCGCGCCGGCCTTTCGCCGGTCAAGCGCCGTCTGCTGGCCTGGGCTCTGGGCGTGGGCGCAAACCACGAGCAGGTAGTCTTTGACGGCCGTAAGCCCGATGCGCTGATGTGGAAGCTGGCCCAAAAGCTGGTTTACTCCAAAGTGCAGGAAGCCTTCGGTGGCCGCGTGCGTGTCTTCGTCTCCGGCGGCGCTCCGCTGGGTATGGCCACGGCCAAGTGGTTTGCCTCGGCGGGCATCGCACTCTGGGAGGGCTACGGCCTTACGGAGACCTCTCCTCTGATTGCCATCAACTCGCCGATTCACCACAAGATGGCCGCCGCGGGATTGCCGCTTGGCAACCTTGACCTGAAGTTTGCCGAAGATGGTGAACTGCTGGTACGTGGCCCTTCGGTCTTTCATCGCTACTGGAACAAGCCGGAAGCCACCCAGGAAGCCTTCGATGCGGATGGATTCTTCCGCACCGGCGATATTGGTCACCTGGATGCCGATGGCTTTCTGTTCATCACCGACCGCAAGAAGGAGCTGCTCAAGACATCGGGCGGCAAACTGGTGGCTCCGCAGCCCATTGAGAACAAGCTGAAGAGCAACATTCTGGTGGCGCAAGCCGCGCTGGTGGGCGATCGCCACAAGTTTGTTTCGGTCATTCTCTCGCCCAATTTTGTTGCCCTTGAGGATTGGGCCAAGCGGCACGGTGTTGAGTTCGGCTCCCGCCAGCAGTTGGTGGCGCATCCCCGGGTGATCGGCATCTATGGCGAGCTGATCCGCGAGGTCAACGGCACTCTGGCCAACTTTGAGACCCTCAAGCGCTTCCGCGTGGTGGCCGACGAGTGGACCCAGGAGAGCGGCGAGCTGACCCCTTCGATGAAGCTCAAGCGCCGGGTTCTGATGGGTCGTTATGCGGCTTTAATCGACGAACTTTACGCGGACGAAGCAAGCGCACGTGGCGAATAGGGAAGCTGAGCCTGCCCAGGCCCCGGCCCACTGAACCACGCCGGGCCCACATCCGCTGCAAACCCTGGAAGAAGGGCGCCCCTCCGGCGCCCACGGCCAGAACTCCCCCAAAAAAAATAATTGCGTCAATGCTCAAGCGCCCCTGGTCTGACCAGTAGGCATTGGGTTCCAAATCCAGCCACAGAGAGAACTCGTCCAGAGTCAGCGCGGCTCCAACGCCGAATCCCACCGACATCATGCGGCTAAAGAAGATCGATACAGGCGAGTGGGAGCGGCCCAGATCCAGCAGCCAGCCGTAGCCCACCAAGAGCAGAATCAGAATCCCCCAGACCAGATGATGGATGTGGTGTCCGCGCACCACCACCCACTCAAAGTGCCCTTGATGATTGACGATGCGGTGCACCAGGATGCGCACGCCCACAAAGGTAAACAGAAAACTGCAAGAGGCGATGAACATGCGCCGCCGCGGCCGGTCAGGGATGGTGGAGCGCACCAGAAAGCCCAGCCGCGTGAGCTGCAGCAGTACCAGCAGCACCATCGCCACGAGGCCGGCGAAGGCCAACAACATCAGAGCTCCGGTTCCGGGCATATAACCTATTGAATCACCGATCTGCGCTGAAATCCAAATTGGAATCCATATTCGCGAAGATTGCTGGCCGTGACCGGGCTCACGCCCAGTCTTGACCCTCGCGGAGTACACTGGATACGGTGCAGGGTCTGGCGGCAACGTCCTTGTTACCTACTTCATGGACCATTCGGGCATGGCCCGTTGCTGCGGCCTCGCCCTTCTTTTACGAGGAGAGTTACGATGCGAGTTGCTTTATTGACCGGCGGCGGCGACTGCCCCGGACTGAATGCCGTCATCTACGCGGCGGTGAAAAAGGGCATCAACCACTACGGCGACGAGTTCATTGGTTTCCTGAACGGCTGGCGCGGTGTGCTGGACAACAATTTCATTCCCCTCACGCTGGAAAATACCGACGGTATTCAGCTTAAGGGTGGCACCATTCTGCACTCCTCCCGAACCAACGTGAAGAAGATTCCCGGTGGCATTGAGAAGGTTCAGGAAGTTCTGAAGGCGAACAAGATCGATGCGCTCATCGCCCTCGGCGGCGACGATACACAGTCGGTTACGCTTTATCTCTCAGAGCACGGCCTGCCCTCCATCGGCGTTCCCAAGACCATCGACAACGACATCAGCGGCACCGACGCCACGTTTGGCTTTGATACTGCCGTGATGATCGCCACCGAGGCCGTTGACCGCATTCACACCACTGCCGACTCGCACAATCGCGTAGTCGTGGTGGAAGTGATGGGCCGCGATGCGGGCTGGATCGCCATGGCTTCCGGCATTGCCGGCGGTGCGCACGTGGTTCTGGTTCCCGAGCGCCCCATCGATCTGGATCACGTCTGCGCTCTGCTCAAGTACAACTACGACCACGGCAAGCACTACGGCGTTGTTGTGGTGGCTGAGGGCTGCAAGCTGCCCGAAGGCGGCCAGGTGATTGGCTCCGCGGAAGTTGATTCCTTTGGCCATGCGCGTTTGTCCGGCATCGGCGAGGCTCTGGCCAACCTGATTGAGAAGACCACCGGCTTTGAAACCCGCTCGGTGAACCTCGGTCACACCCAGCGTGGCGGCGTTCCCACCGCGTACGATCGTTTGCTGGGCCAGCGCTACGGCCTGCACGCCATTGACATGGTGCACGAAAGCAAGTGGGGTCGCATTGCCGTGCTCAAGGGCACGGAGATCACCGACATCACCATCAAGGAAGCCATTGCCACCAACCGCCGCCTGAGCCAGAGCTTCTTTGACGCCATCGACGGTCTGGAAGCCAAGGTCTAGCAGCCTTCGCTCTGAGCAAGCAAGAAAGCCATCCCGTTGCCGGGATGGCTTTCTTGCTTGGCTATCCTTGTCCTTTCATTCGAGGCACCGTGCTCTATCGCCGCTACCAACCCGAAGACTTCCCCACGCTCTACGAGATCGAGGAGTGCTGTTTCCAGCGTCCGCATCGTTTTTCGCGCCGCTACATGCGCCAGTTGGTCCAAAATACCAATGGCGCAACCTGGGTGGTTGTGGATGAGGCGGCCGCGCTTGCGGGCTTTGCCATCGTGGAGTGGGCGAACACGGAAGAGGGAACGCTGGCTTACATTGAAACCCTTGAGGTGAAGGAAGCCCATCGCCGTCAGGGCGTGGGTGTGGCGCTCTTGCAGCATCTCATCCAGTCCGCACAAGCGGCTGGCGCGGGCGCACTCTGGCTGCACGTGGCCGAAGACAATCAGGCGGCGCGGCGGCTCTATCAGTCCCTTGGATTTGTGGAGCAGGGCAGGGAAAAGAACTACTACGGACGCCATCGCGACGGCCTGGTGCTGGCGCTCCTGCTGGCTTCAGCAGACGCACCGCCGGCGGAATGAGATTCCGCAGTGAGCAAAGGCGTAAAATGGAGTCAAGAACATGTCGATTACCAATCCGAATCTACCTAAATCCGTTCTTGCTTTCCGCTCCTACTCTCGCCAGATGTTTCTCCACGATCTGCTTGCCGGCATCACGGTAGGACTGGTTGCGCTGCCCTTGGCCATGGCCTTTGGCATCGCTTCCGGGGTTACGCCACAGGCTGGCCTGTACACGGCGGTTGTGGCCGGCTTCCTGATCTCCGCGCTGGGTGGATCGCGCACCCAAATCGGCGGTCCAACGGGCGCATTCGTGGTGATCGTGGCCGGCATTGTGACGCGCTTTGGTATGAGCGGCCTGGCGCTGGTCACCTTGATGGCCGGTGTTTTGTTGGTTCTGATGGGCATCACGGGCCTGGGCGCCGCGGTGCGTTTTATTCCTCGCATGGTGGTGGTGGGCTTTACCAACGGCATTGCGGTGCTGATCGCGTCCACCCAGATCAAGGACTTTTTCGGCCTCACGACTGGCGCTGTGCCCAGCGAGTTTTTGCCGCGCATGAAGATGCTGGCGGCCTGCTTCAAGACGCTGAATCCGGCGGCACTCGCCGTGGGAGCCAGCACGCTGGCCATCCTGCTGCTGCTGCCACGGATTACCAAGCGCGTTCCGGCCTCCATTGTGGCCGTGGTGGGCTGCACAGCGGCTGCCTACTTCCTGCATCTGCCGGTTGAAACCATCGGAAGCAAGTTTCACGGCATTCCCAGCGGCCTTCCGCCCTTTGCCTTGCCGGACATGCATGCCGAGCATTTTCTGCCTCTGATTCCTTCGGCCTTCACGGTGGCCATTCTGGCGGCGCTGGAGAGCATGTTGTCCGCCGTAGTGGCCGACGGCATGACCGGGGATCGTCATAATCCCAACGTGGAGCTGACAGCGCAGGGGATTGCCAACATCTTTTCGCCTTTGTTTGGCGGTATTCCGGCTACCGGCGCCATTGCGCGTACCGCCACCAACATCCGCGCTGGGGCCAAGTCGCCGGTCTCGGGCATGGTGCATGCGCTTACGTTGCTGCTGATCCTGCTGGTGGCAGCGCCGTTGGCCAGTTACATCCCGCTGGCTACGCTGGCCAGTGTATTGTTCGTGGTTGCCTACAACATGGGCGAGTGGCATGAGATCGGCGCCATCTTCCGGCTGGACCTGACGGCGGTTTCGGTCTGGCTGGTCACCTTTGCGCTGACCGTATTTGCTGACCTTACGGTGGCCGTGGGCGTGGGCATCTCGCTGGCCGCACTGCTCTATATCTATCGCGTGGCCGATACCACCTCCGTTTCTCCAGTCACCGACGAGTACATCCGCGATGGGCTCTCGCACAGCTTGCAGGGGCGCATCCTTCCGCCCTACGTCACGCTGCTGCGCATTCACGGCCCGTTCCTGTTCGGCACCACGGAGAAACTGGTGGATGCAACCGCCAACCTGGATGCCTTTGAGCCGGTGGTGATTCTGCGCTTGCGGAATATGACGGCGATTGACGCCAGCGGAATTCACGCCATTGAGAGCTTTGCCAAGCGGCTGCGCGGCTCAGGCCGGGCGCTGATCCTGTGCGGAGCCATGGAACAGCCCTCGAAGCTGCTGAATGGCACGCGCTTTGTGGAGCGGTTGGGCCAGGAGAACATCATGGCCAACGTGCAGACCGCGCTGGACCGTGCGCGCGAAGTGTACGAGGCAAAGCAAGCGGCTACAAACAGCGAGGGCGGCCGCTAGCAGGGCCTTCGGTTTCTGAACTGTCTTGAGATCAGCAGGCCAGGGCGCTCATATGACCATGCTGGGCGTAGGCAAGTAGCTTCTGGTCCCGGGTGAGAACCGTATAGCCAAAGGTGCGCGCCGTGGCGGCTACAATCCGGTCTGCTGGGTCGGAAGGTGGAGTGCCCGGCAGGGAAGTTGACGCCAGCAAGACCGCGGGCGAAAGAGCTGACAGCCGGATTCCGGGAATCGCCAGCAGGCTCTCAAACCAGACCTCTGGCGTGAGCGTCAATTGAATGCGCCCCTTGGCGACGAGCGTACCAATCTCCCACGCTGTAAAGGTACAGACATAGATGCCGGAGTTGGCCGCGCGTGCCGTGCGCAGGGCAGCAAGACTCTCCGGGGACATTGGTTCCTTGCCCATCAGCCAGAGCGCGGCGCAGGTGTCCAGAAGGATGGGCGCTGTCATGCTATTGCTCCGCATCCCAAGCTTCACCGGTGCCTTCGGTGAGGTCTACGCCTGGTGAAAACTTGATGGTTCCGGCCATGGCGCCCCAAAGATCGTCGTCGTTCCCTGAAAGGTCAGAGATCGGGACGATCACAGCGACTGGGCGGTTGTGCTTGAGCAAAACGATGCGGTCGGTCTTACCCTGCGCCACATCGTCAATCAATCCAAGACATTGCGATTTGAAGGCCGTAACGCCGATGCTTGCGGTTTGGGAAGGGGTCGTCGCCATAAAAAGCTCCAATATGGACCAGTATGAGTGGTCCATATTGGAGCGTCAAGTGAAATCATGTATCAGTCGTCCACCGGTATTTGCAGATCCCGATGAATGAGACTTCGTGTGCTGCCTTCGGATTTGCGCCCCATCAGGGCGCAGTGCGAGTAGCCCAGGGCAAGCCGCAGGCGCAGCCCTGGGTTTGCTGTCCAAGATGGACCTCGCGCCCTGTAGGGGCGCGGTGAACGGTCAAAAGCGCATCCCAGTTTCTTTTTAGGGAGTTACTTCGGTTTACAGCTTGGGCCTTGTCGGCGCCTGAATGGTCTTGGCGATTTGCTGCACTTCGTTGAAGACGCGCAGCAGATTCCCGCCCAGGATCTTGCGACAGTCCTCGGCTGTGTAGCCGCGCTTCATCAGCTCGGCGGTGATCTTGGGCAGGTCAGCTGCGGAATCCATGACCTCCGGCAACTGCCCGTCGATGCCGTCAAAGTCCGAGCCGATGCCCACGTGATCCACGCCCGCCACCTTGGCGATGTGGTCGATCTGATCGATCAGGTCGGAGAGCGGGGGCCGGGGAATCCGGTCCAGCATCTGCCGTTCCAGAACATCCAGATCGTGCTGCGGCGTCTCGTGTCCGGCGGCTTTGTTCTTGGCGGCAAGCTCTGACTTTGCTTTCGCGATCTCCGGCTGCATGGCCTGTTGGGCGTCGCGATACTTCTGGGAGATGTAGCCGGAATAGAAATTGACCTGCACCACGCCGCCCTTCGACATCGGTCCGCCGCCCAGGGCGATGGAGCGCAGCATGTCGTCGGTCATGTTGCGCGGGGCGTTGCAGAGCGCCCGCGCGCCGGAGTGCGAGGCGATGAGCGGCGCCTGCGACATGATGAGGGTGCGGTTGAAGGTGCGGTCCGAGACATGCGAGATGTCGATGATCATGCCCAGCCGGTTCATCTCATAGACCACATCCTTGCCGAACTCGTTGAGGCCGTTCGGGGTGTGGGGGATGGCTTTATCGTTGAAGTCGCCGGAGCTATCGGCCCAGCCGTTGGAGTTGGTCCAGGTGAGCGTCATGTAGCGCACGCCGAGGGCGTAGAACTGGCGCAGCAAGGGCAGGGAATTCTCGATGGAATGGCCGCCCTCAATGCCCATCAGCGCGGCCAGCTTGTGTTGGCGGCGGGCCTGCTCAATCTCCGCGGGGCTGGTGGCCAGCATCATCTCTTTGGGGTGGCGCGCTATCTGTAGTTTGACCGCGTCAATCAGTTCCAGGGTGCGGCGGGCTTCGTGGCCTTTGTAGGCATCCGGGTCCACCCAGATGGAGAAGAACTCCGCGCCCAGATTGCCTTTGTGGGCAGACTCCAGATTGAGCTGACCCTCGCCAAGCGGCTGGGCCATATCGAAGTTCTCGTCCAGAAAGCGCTGGGGGGTGTCGGCATGGGTGTCGATGACCAGAGCGGAGGCGTGGACGGCGGCGGGCGTCGGCTTGGCCGGGGTCTGGGCAGGAGTCTGGGCAACGGCTGCAAAGCAGCTCAGCAGGCCAACAAGGCAGAGCGAAAGGGAACGTGCGCGGAAGGATCTCATGGCTTGCCTGTGAGTTTAAACGATTTGTCTGAGTTGGAATGCGGGAATTCGCGGTCTCAGCCGGAGAGAGCGCGGTCGATTGCGGAATCTGAAAAGCATGCCCTCATTGTGTTGCAGTGGCGTCTGGAACCCACTCATGAAACGCGGTTTACGAGAGGAGCTAAAAATATCTCGTCGGCGGGCTGAAAGTTGGGCTGAGCGGTTCGCGCATTGCTCCACTTTTGCTATACTTGTGAAGTTGCCCCCAACGTGCGGAGGTGGCGAAATTGGCAGACGCACTAGCTTGAGGTGCTAGCGCCGTAAAAGGCATAGGGGTTCAAGTCCCCTTCTCCGCACCATTCGATCTTCAGCCCGCTGGGCCGGGCAGATTTGGACAGCGTTTCATCCGATGAACATCCTCTTCTATTTTGTTATCGTCCTGCACGTGATCGTCTGCTTTTTCCTGATCGGCGTGGTTCTGCTGCAGCAGGGGCGGTCGGCTGATTTGGCTGGCGCTTTTGGTGGGCAGGGTTCGCAGACCGCCTTTGGTCCTCGCGCTGCGGCCAACGTTCTCACCCGGCTTACCACCTGGTCGGCGGTGATCTTCATGTGCACCTCGATCGGTTTGGTGGCTCTGTATATGCGCGCTTCCACCCCGCACTCGGTTCTGGATAGCTCTACTCCGGCACCGACCAGCGCTCCGGCGAAGTCCGGCAAGTAGCTGTCCCAGGCAAGCGATACGGTTTTGACTCCTCTCTGCTCCTTTTTTTTGGATAGCGGAGAGGAGTTTCGTACTTCAGCCGTCCTCGCTCCGCTTTCCGGTGAAGCAATCCGCCGCTGTTTGATTGCAATCTGAACCGATACGCGCGAGGTGATTGGCACATGCCCCTTTCCGGTGAAGCAATCCGCTTGATGAATCTGATTGACGACGTTGCCGTGACGCTGCGCCGCATTCTGGCCACCGTTCCCACGCTCACCGCCGAGGAGCGCGCGCGCGTTGCCGAACACCTGCGCCAGGCTAGCCCCAGCGCGGCTGACGTTCTGCAAGCTCTCGAGATCCAGTAAGAATCCTTGACCACCGTCGCCATTGTCGGAGCAGGCCCCCTGGGCCGCTGGCTCGCCCTCGCGGCTACCCGCGCTGGATATGCCGTTTTTCTTGAAGACGTGATGCCCTCCAATCTCCACCACGCCCAGGAGGAGATTCGCGAGCAGTTGGGCCCAGAAGCGCTCCCCGCCGTCCGCTTTGTCTCCACCATTGAAGATGCCGTGCGCCAGGCCGATTTGGTGATCGACTGCGTTCCGGACGAGCTCGAATCCAAGCTGGAGATTCTCTGGCTGCTGGATCGTATGGCTCCGCCCCGGGCAGTCTTTGCTACCCCCACTATGCGCCTCTCCATTGCCGATCTGGCTTCCTGCACCTATCGTGCGGAGCAGTGCATCGCCATGGAAGCTGAAGCCTCCGCGCTCACCCGGGGCGCAACCTCGAAGATCATTCTGCGCCGTGCGCCTGTTACCAGCGATGCAACTGCCGATCTGCTGGAATCCTTCTGGCGCGCGCTGGGCTTTGGCGTAGAGATCCTGGCCGAATAAAAGCTGATCGCGATCTCTCTTGCTGCCGTGGTTTATGCAGAGCCCAAATCCGCCCCGTTACTCCTTTTTCCAGGTACATTTGGCCTATATTGCGCCCTATAATCCACTCTTCAGTCGGCATCTATCAGCGCATGACGGGCTGGCAGGGTTGCGTCTCGTTTTGGGGTCATTTTGTAGCTTGGCTCCGGAGCAAGAAGAGCAAGACCCTACGGCAAAGCTGCCTCAAGATTGATTTGTTCTCCGGTGATGGGGTGCTGGAATTTCAGAAATTGGGCGTGCAGGAAATAGCCTCCGTCGCCGGGGAGGCCGGGGAGATTTTCAAGAGGCTGGCCGTTTAAGCCGTACAGAGGATCGCCAACCAGGGGATGGCCGATGGATGCCAGATGGATTCTAATTTGATGAGGGCGGCCCGAATAGAGGCTTACCTCAAATGTTGTGGTGCTTGGGCTGCGTGCGATCACCTTTGCCAATGACTTTGACGCTTTGCCACTTGGGTTGGCGGCCCACACGGAACCGAGGCGCGGGTGCGGAACGAGGCCGATGGGCGTGAGGATTTCGTAGGCGTCGTGCTCAGCAACGTTTTGAGCCAGCGCCCGGTAGATTTTTTGAATTTTGGGTGTGTTCCAGTTTGCGAAAAGATTAGCAGCCGCCTGCGGTGTTTTGGCGAAGAGGACGATGCCGCTGGTGGCTCGGCCCAGCCGGTGGACAGGGCTTGCGTTGGGGGTATGCTTTTGCACCAGGCGCAGGAGGGTGTTTTCCATGAACCCGGAACCGGGGAGGGTGGGCAGCCCGCTGGGTTTATTGACGGCCAAAAGATGGGGGTCATCGAACAGGATTTCGAAGTGCTGAGGGGCATCCGGTTCGATCCAGGGGGGACGGTTCCAGACCAGGGTTTGGCCTGAAGTGACCGATTCGCTTCCGGTGGCGGTAACGCCGTTGAGGGTGACTTCGCCGTTGTTCAGGTTCTGTTGCCACGCTTGTGGGGTTGAGTGGGGGTAAAGGCTTGCCAGGTGGGAGAGCAGGTTTTGTCCGTGGTATTTGCTGCCGATGATTGAGGTGTAGGCATAGCCTCGGTTGAGCATATAGTTTGAGTGTAAGCCAAAGCATCCGCTGCATCAGCCCCCCCGCCGGGAAACAAAATGAGACGGGAAACGCTTCCCATTACGTCTGATTCTAGGTGGTTTTGGCGAGTGTTGCAACGCGTAAACCACATAAAAACAAACAGTTAAATCGCGACATGAAGAGCCTGCTGTTGCGTCTCAATTTTGAGAAGTTTGTTGCTCGACAGTCCGATTCGAAAAGCAACACCTAGAGTCTTCAGGCTGGCATCTGTGTTGCATGATAAGAGGCAGTTTTCCTAGCTTGAAAACAACAGACAAAAAACTACCTTTGGGTCTGATAACAGATATTCTGTCCAGTTGAGAGACTTAAAACGGTGGGCCTGACTACATTTTGTAGCGGCCAAGATCGTCGTCGCCCAAACCTTCTAGCCAGCCCCGCAGTTGTTCCGTGGTCTGGGTCTCAGCGGCCCCGGTGGTGTTCAGTTTGGCGGCGCGCATCACCTCTTCGTCGACAAAGATTGGGCAATCGGCCCGAAGCGCCAGAGCGATGGCATCCGACGGCCGGGCGTCCACCGTAATCCTCTCCTCGCCTTGCCGGAGCCACAAAGTGGCGTGAAATGTATCATCCTTAAGCTCTGATAAAACAACCTTTTCCAGCGATGTATTCAAGTAACCCATCAGGTTTCGAGTCAGATCGTGCGTCAGGGGACGAGGGGTGGCGACCTTCTCAATCTCGATGGCAATAGCATTGGCTTCATACCCTCCCACCCAGATTGGCATCACCTGATCAGAGGCAATGTCCTTCAGCACGATGATCGGCATATTCGTCGAGGGGTCCATCAACAAGCCTCGAATTCGGACTTCGATCTCCATCTGCGTTCCCTCCCCTTTCTTGCCAAAATCTGATTTTCTGATTCTGAAAAATTCAGACTGTTTCGCCCACCAGACTGTTGGGATGGGTGGCTGTGATCCTGACCTGGAGATAGCTTCCAGGGGCCGGCGCAATGAGCAGGTTGGAAGTGAAGTTGACCGGGGTATTCTGGCTGCTGCGGCCGTTGATCTGGTCACGGGCTGGGTTCATGCCCTCGACCATTACTTCAAGAGTCTGCCCTAAGTACTTGGCATAATTGACACGCTGGATCTCCCGCTGACGTTCAAGCAACACTTGAAGCCGAAGCGCCTTCTCCTCCTCAGGAACAGAATCGGGCATGGAGAGCGCTGGGGTCTGGGGCCGAGCAGAGTACTTGAAGCCGTAGACCAGATCGTATTCAACGGCGGCCAAAAGGTTCATGGTCTGGATGAAGTCGTCGGGGGTTTCTCCAGGAAAACCCACGATGATATCGGTGGAGATGGCAATGGGGCGGCGGGCGGCCTTGATCCAGCTGATCCGCTCCAGATACCACTCCGGAGTGTACTCGCGGGCCATCCGCTCCAGCACCGAGGCTGAGCCGGACTGGATGGGGAGGTGAATGTGGTCGCAGAGGGTAGGCACGGCGTCGATGGCCTCGACAATGTCGCGGGTAAAGTCGCGGGGGTGGCTGGTGGTAAAGCGCACCCGGCGCAGCCCCGGAATCTGCCCGACCGAGGCCAGCAGCTCCGCGAAGCTCGACTTCCCTTCTGGATCCTTGTAGCTGTTCACGTTCTGGCCGAGGAGCTGGATCTCGGTATAGCCCATGTCCGCAATGCGATGGGCTTCCTCCAGCACGGAGGATGAGCTGCGGCTACGCTCCTTGCCGCGGGTGTACGGAACCACGCAGTAGGCGCAGAACTTGTCGCAGCCCTCGATGATGGTGATGTAGCCACGGTAGGGGCTTTGGCGGCTGGTGAACTCGGTCTCAAAGGTCTCTGAGGTCTCGCGGTCGGTGAGCCCGGTGATGCGGGTCTCGCCGGCCTCAAGCCGTTCCAGCATCTCTGGGAGCCGCCGGTAAGAGGCCGAGCCGGAGACGATGGAGACGTAGGGAGCGCGTTCAAATATCTTTTCGCCCTCCTGCTGGGCTACACAGCCGAGCACGCCAAAGCGCTTGCCGGATTTGTGCAGGATCTTGTAGTCGTTGAGGCGATTGAAGACCTTTTGTTCGGCTTTGTCGCGGATCGAGCAGGTGTTGTAAAGGATGAGCCCGGCTTCCTTTTCGGAATCGACCCGCGTGTATCCCTGCTGCACCAGCGTGCCAATGACTTTTTCCGAGTCATGGGCGTTCATCTGGCAGCCAAAGGTCTCGAGGTAGAAGGTTTTATCGGTTGCCATCGCAGCTTCCAGTATACCGGGCATTGGCATTGCATGCAGCGGGCTCTCTACCATCCCCGGATCAGCTGTGGGTTACTGCTGGAGGCCGGAGTGCAGGTAGGTGAGGAGCGCATCGAGCTGTTCGGGGGTGAAACGAGAGGCGAAGGAGGGCATGTTTCCCTTTCCGGCGAGGATGGTCTTGCGCACTTGGGCGTCGGTAGCGGGCTGGCCGCTGGGCAAATTGGACCGGACAAAGACCTTGGTCAGGCCGGGTGGAGGGGGTTTGAGGGCCAGATCGTTCTCCTCGTGGCAGTGGGCGCAGCGACCCTGGTAGAGCCGTTGGCCGATAGCCTGCTCCGGAGTAAGCGATGGAACAGACTTGCATCCGGCCAGCAAGGCAGCGGCGGCAAGAGGGATCAGACAATGCGGAATGGAAAGCTGCGGGATGGAGACCTCCATGAGCGGAAGACGGGAGTCGTAGTGGAAGATAGAATGTGCCTGCCCCCTCAGCATGCTCGTCCAGATGTGTGCGGTCAAGACACAATGTGTGCGGTCGAGACACAGTGCCTCCGTTTATGCTCAGACAAGCAGAACTACGGACAATCCAGAAGCGAGGCGTGTGGAACCGAAGACGATGGAAAGCCAGGAAAAACTTACCCCGATGAAGCATGGCGGCCAGAACCTTTGCTTTGGATGCGGGATGGACAACGCGGACGGGTTGCGGCTGCAGTTCCATCTGAAGGAAGACCAGTCGGTGGTCTGCTTTGTGGAGGTGGTGGCGCGGTTTGAGGGGCCGCCGGGATATGTACACGGTGGCGTGATTGCGACCCTGCTGGATGAGGCTATGAGCAAATCTGTCCGTGCCCTGGGCGTGCCTGCCATGACCCGCTCCATGGAGGTAGACTACCGGCGACCGGTGCCGGTGGGTGAGCCGCTCCGTATTGAGGGCCGGCTGGTGGAGAGCCTGGACCGCAGCCACCGAACCGAGGCACGGATTCTTGACCGCGCCGGAACCGTTCTGGCCTCCGCTAAAGGCATTTTTGCGCAGGTGCGCGCCAGCAGGCTGCAGCGGCCCCGGCCCGAGCAGCAGGCCGCGGCAGAGTGAGAAGATGATGCCCCAAACGAGTGCATGCCCGGGTTGCCTCTTCCTACGGAAGCTGCAACCCGGGCATGCACTCAAGTTGGGCTGGTTTGCCCAGATTTTGGTTTAGCGGATGATCCCGATGATGTCCTGGGTGACCGTATCGAAGGTGGTGATGGACTTCGAGTTGGCCTCAAAGGCGCGCTGCGCGATGATCAACTGGGAAAACTCGCCGGAGATGTCCACATTCGACTGCTCCAGCGCGTCGTCCTTGATGGTGCCCAGCGCGCCGGTGCCGGCAATGCCGATGTTGGCGGTACCGCTGGCCAGGGTGGTTTTGTAGAGGCCGTTGCCGAGGGTTGTCAGTCCCTGCTCATTGGTCACGTCGGCCAGGGCCACTTGGCCCACCAACTGCGTTTGCCCGTTGGAGTAGCTGGCTTCCACCGAACCGTCGGAATTCACGCTGAAGCCGTTATAAGTACCGGCGTTGTAGCCATTGGCCACCGATGAGCTGGTAACCGAGTCCGAGTCGACCTGGGTCAGAATTTGGGCTCCGTTGGTGTTGAGCAGATTCCACTTCGTGCTCAGATCGGTGGCGCCGTCCGCCAGACCCGTAAAAGCGATCGGAATGGTGGAGACGTCGCCGGTGGCGGTGCCCACCGTTGAGGTAACGCCGCCCGAGGTTACCGAGGCCAGGTTGCCGCTGGCATCAAAGGTGAGGGTTCCGGTGATCGGGGTGCTGACGCCGGAGGTGAAGCTTGCGGCTGGCAACGCAACCGAATATCCCCAAGTGTTGTTGCCATTGTTGGTGTAGGTGACAGTTGCGTTGACTGCGGTGCCCAGCGAGTCGTAGAGCGGCACGGTGCTGGTGTAAGTGGAATTGGTTGCGGCGGCTGAATCCAGGTTGGCCTCAATGGTGAAGTTGGTGCTGGCCACTGGCGACATGACCTGGCCTGCGGTGGGAAGCGTGATGGCCGAAAGCGTGGTGGCACTGACGACGCCGTCGGTGGCCTGATACCCCATCAGAGTGTCGCCGCTGGCGGTCTCCAGATGGCCGCTGGTGTCGGCACTGAGCTGGCCGTCACGGGTCAGGAAGTTCTCGGAACCGTCATTGACCACAAAGAAACCATTACCATCCACCGCCACATCGGTGCTCGACATGCCGCTGGTGTTGTAGTCGCCCTGGGTAAAGTCCGTACTGGTGGAGGCGACCTTGGCTCCAGTGCCAACCTGAAGCTGATTGCCTGCATTGTTCTGCCCCAACGACTCGTAGAACATGTCAGAGAAGTTGGCGGTCTTGGCCTTGTAAGCCACCGTGCTCATGTTCGACAGGTTGTTGGCGATGGTGTTCAGCGCCTGCGAATCGGCATCCAGTCCGCTTACGGCGATGTAAAAATTGGGCATTGTCTCTCTCCTGATGGCTAAGGTTCGATGATCGATTTCGCCGGCCAACCTGCCGGTGGAACAGGCTTAGAGCGGTTCTCCAATCGATGTAGCCCTTGCAGATCTCGTGCGAGTAGCTCTTTCTTAAGGAAAAAGCTACTCGGCGGTTTCGGGTTACAGCAAGTGGAGAACCGCTTTACCGTAACGGGTTCAGCTGCCCCAAAGTCTTCGAGGTGCTGTGTCCATCAAGAGCATGGGCAACGGTCTGTGAGGAGCTGTTAACCTGCGCCAATCCCAGGTTGCCGCCCACCGTCGGCGTGGTGGCAGTGACGGAATTGGCCGTAAGGGCGTCTTGCGACTTCTGGAGCGCAGCAGCGGTCCCGGTCTGCGGGGTGGCGGCGGCTGCCTGGGCCGCGTTGGCCGCAGAGCTGGTTGAGGTGGAGGAGCTGGAAGAACCGTAGGCGGTGGTCAGCGTCTGGTTGATGTTCACCAGCTGCTCCAGGCTGTTCACGTTCACCAACTGATTGATGTACTCGTTCGGGTCGGCGGTCGAGGTCGGGTCCTGATTCTGCATTTCGGTGACCAGCAGGGTCAGAAAATCATTGGCCGAGATGGTGGACGAGGTCGAACTGCTTGAAGTTGAACTGGTGGAGCTGGCGCTCATCGCCGACGCCCCCGTTTGTGCCGAGCTGCCCGTAGCCAAGTACTGACTGAAGATTCCAGAGGTTGACATCCGTTGCTCCTTCCTTCCATCGAGAGCAGCTGCAAAGCCCTCCCGCCTTCTGTTTGCTCTCTGCCGCCGATCAGGCAACCAGGGAGATCAGCCTTCCCTCACCCGTAGTGGAGGAGTAGGCAAAGCTTTCAGAGCTTGTGCTGCTACTGTTCACAGAGGAAACCCGCGCCGAGGCAGCCGATCCGGTCTCCTGCTGGGCAGAGCTGTCAGCGGAATTGGCGTTCTGTCCAGAGGACTGAGCTCCTGCGCCCGAGCTTCCCTGCCCGTCCGGCGAGCTCATGGAGAGCGAACCGACCGGAGTATGTTGATCGTTGAGGTAGTTGTTCAGCCCGGTCATGTGCTGGCCAAGGGACTCAGCCGCCGAGGCCGAGGAGGGCACAATGGAGGCGTGGACGGTGCCGCCGGAGACCTCTGCGCGCACCCCCACCCAGCCCAGATTCGGGTCCTGGTAGCCGGCCTCAGCCTGGCGTGTGCCCGCGTGGACCCAGACAGTGGACGGCTGCGCGGAGCTGGAGTCTAGAGCCGCAAAAGTTTCCTGGGCGCTGTTGCCCGTAGAGCGGCCTGAGGCGCTGGAGTCCGTGCTGTGGCCCATGCCCTGCTCGGTGCGTGCCGCGGCCATCTCACGCACCACGCCGGTTGAGTCGGCGGTCGCGTTCTGCGCTGCAACGATGCGAACTTCAACGGCCGTGGCGCTGGTATCGGTGCTGGCACTGGCTGTGGCGGCGGTGGAACTGGACCGCTTGACCGACTCGATCTTGGCAGTACCTGGAGTGGAGGTGGCCTCCGCGCTCTGGATGCTGGCGTGAGCTGCCTGGGTTTGGCTGAGGTTGACGGCGTCGGGGCTCACCGTGGCATCCGCCGTCGCCTGCTGGGCAGAGCTTTGCGCCGCGACTGCTGCGCGAGCAACCTCGGTCTGCTGTGCCGAAGCCGTGGTCGAAGTTGTAGCCGAGCTCACCGCTGTCGGCTCAGGGGCTGCCTCCGAACCCTCGGCCAGATCTATCCCCATATGCAGCTGGGTCGTGGAATGCTGCGCCTTGACGGCTTGCTGGGTAGCGGCGGTCTGCGCCGTTCGTGCCCGGCTGGTTGCGGTGGCCGCCGTGGGGGTAGCCTCCGCCTCCGCATTCGAAGCCACAGAACTTGATCGTGCGGACTTCCCAGTGGCCGCCGCCGATTCAGATGTCTCGTCTAATGACTCCGGGCCGGAGGCAGACTGCGGATGCACCCCGCCCAGGATGGGCTTGGCTGGATTGCCCGAGAGTGCCAAAGTGGCGCCATCCGCCGTCAATGCGACGGAAGAACTACTGGCCGTGGTGCTAGCAGTGGTGCTGGCAGTGGTGAAGGAACTGCTGAAGCTCTCCGCGCTCGCCAGCAACTCAGAGTCGGTAGCGGTCGCGTTGTCCTGCTCGGCTTGTGCAGACGGGACCGGAACTGGAACCGGGTTCGGGACAACGATCTGGCCGGTCTGATTCAAAGCCAGTTGCGAGGGATCGGTTGCCGTGGCGCTGCTTGAGGCGTCCGATGTGGAGCTGGAGCTGCTCTTGGCCGTGCTCTCCTTCTGCTTGGAGACCGTTTCCTTCAGCGAACTCGCCTTGGCGTTCTCGGCGTTCGAGGACTCGGCATTCAGCGTCTGGACGTTGGTGAGGAGATTTGTGGCCAACTTGGAGGCTGCTAAGGACGACGCTGCTTGCGCTGTAGCAAGGGTTGCGCTTGCGGCTGCATTCTTGGAATTGTCCACAGTCGCCGCGCCAAACTCTGAGACCAAGGTGGCCGTCGAGGTGGTGGCCGCTGTAGAAGGGTTGGTCGTGCTGGTGGCCGCGCTGGCCGCGCGGTCCGCGCTGGTCTGCGGCGTTCCAGCGGCAGTTTGGCTGGCGTTGGCGTTCACAAACTTTGAGCTTCCGGTTAGCACCTGAGCGTTGGTGCCACGCAATCCCACCGAGGTGAGTGCGGATTGCCAGCTGGAACCAAAGCCGGATTCCGCGCCGCCACCGCTAGCCGCCGCGAACCTTGAGCCCACTGCGCCTGAGCTAATCTCTGACTCTGCCGGCAGAACCGATGCTGAAATTCCTGCTGCTCCGCTCATGCTGAGGAGAGAGTGCAGCCTGTGTGCCAAACCTGGACATTTATAGGTTAGAAGCTTGAAATCCGGCGATTTTCGTTCCAATAAATGGTCTATCTACAAGAAAATGTGAAATTTGCCCTAAAGATTCTTTTGGGACTGCCGATAATTATTTCTGTTTTTGCTCTGGATTGTCGCTCAGCGAGTCCTTTGCCTCCCGGCGATTGAGGAACCACTCATCCAATGCGCCCTGACGGCGGCGGCTGGCTTCGAGTTCTGCTTGAGCTTCTGCTGATTCAATCAGGGTCTCGGCCTGGCGACGCTCAATGCGCTTGGCCAGGAACTCCTCGCGACGCTCGAGCGCCACGTGTGCGGCATCGGCAGCCCGCGGGGTGAGCACGTCCCGGATACGGAGGCCCGCGCGCGCCTCTTCCAGGCCAGCCAGCCGGTCTTCCAACTCGCCGGAGCGGGCGCTGGCGGTGATGAGCTGCCGGCCCCCACGCTCGCGCACGCCGGCCGCATCAATCGCTCGTTCCAGGCGGTGCAGTTCACCCAGCGCGGCCTGCAGCGCAATCTGGCGCTGCTCCTCTTCGAGTTCAAGAACATGAAGCAACCGTTTGAGGCTGCGTGCCACGGCCATGAGCTAGATCTCCGCGGCCAGCTTTGCCAGCCGGGCTACTGCGTCGTTGAAGTGCACCTCTTCATGCGAGTCCTGGGTCATGAAGGCGCGCAGCGCGGGCCGGGCCCGCAAGGCGCGATCCAGATCCGGATCGGAGCCCGCCTTGTAGGCGCCAATGCGGACCAGATCCTCGGAGCGCGCATAGACGGCCATCAGGCGACGGATCAGCGCAGCGCGTTCCCGATGTGCCTGGTCGGTGACCGCCGGCATGAGTCGGCTGATCGAGTCCAGAACATGAATCGGCGGGTACCAGCCCTCGGCAGCCAGGGAACGATTCAGCATGACGTGGCCGTCCAGCAAGGAGCGCACCGCATCGACAATCGGGTCCTGCTGATCGTCGCCTTCCATCAGCACGGTATAAAACGCCGTAATCGAACCATTGTTGAACTGACCGGAGCGCTCCACCAGCTTGGCGAGCTTGGTGAAGACGGAGGGGGTATAGCCTTTCGCCGTAGGCGGCTCGCCCGCGGCCAAACCAATCTCGCGCGCGGCCATGGCAAAGCGCGTCAGCGAATCCAGCACCAGCAGCACGTGCTTGCCCTGTGAGGCAAAATACTCGGCCACGGTGGTTGCGGCCATGGCGCCCCGCAGACGCTTCAAAGGCGACTCGTCCGAAGTGGAAACGATGACCACCGAACGGCGGCGTCCCTCTTCGCCCAGCGCATCTTCCAGAAACTCGCCTACCTCGCGACCACGTTCACCTACCAGCCCGACCACCGTCACGTCGGCTTCCGTGTTGCGGGTCATCATGCCGATCAGGGTGCTTTTACCAACGCCCGAGCCGCCAAAGATGCCCACGCGCTGGCCACGGCCCACGGTAAGCATGGAGTCCAGCACGCGAATGCCGGTGCCGAGCGGGGTGCGGATCGGCGTACGGTCCAGAGCCGCGCGGACGGCGCCATCGAGCGGCATGGAACTGGTAAGAAAGGGCGAAGGTCCGCTGTCGATGGGCTCACCGAGGGCATTGATCACGCGACCGAGCAGGGCCGGGCCCACATCGAGCGCCGCGCCACGGCCGAGCGCCGCCACGGTATCCCCAAAACGGATGCCTTCGGTACTTTCAATTGGCATGGAGAGGACGTTTGAACCCTGGAAGCCGATGACCTCGGCCAGATGGCGTCCGCCGTTGCGGTCAACGATCTCGCAACACTCGCCTACCGAGCAGAGGGGGCCGGTGGACTCGATGGTTTGACCGAGCGACTGGACGACCTGGCCGCTCCAGCGCCAGGGCTGGCCACGGCGCAGACTCTGAAAGTAGCGGCCTAACAATTCGCTCATTGGCCCGGCTCCGTTGGCGCAAACGTTGCCGAAGGTGATCCGGGAGCGCGATCGAAGAAGCCGCTCTCGATCTCCGCCAGCTGCGCGCGTACGCCCAGGTCCACCGATCCTAGGCCGGTTTCCACAATGCACTCGCCCAGCCGGAACCCCGGCTCGGCCACAATCTCCGGACGAATCTGCAGCTTGGGAAGATGCGCGATGGCCTCCTGCCAGAGCGCCTGATCGGCGGCCGGAATGCGCAGCCGCATGGTGGTGCTGGCCGCCAGTTGCCCCAGCGCCACGCGCACCGCGCCGGTCAACAGGAGCGGGTCCATCTGCGCTTCGCGGCGGAGGATGCGCGCCGCCACCTGCAGCGCCAAACGCACCACCTCTTGCTCGACATTGCTCAGATAGCGGTCCCGCTCGGCAAGGAAGCCGGCCAACAACTGTTCAGCATGCTGGCGGCGCTCGGCAATCAACTGCTGCAAGGCGGCGTTGTGCGCCTCCTGTTCCGTCTTCAGGCCCTGCTGACGGCCCGCCTCAAAGGCCCTGCGCGTCTCCTCCGCCAGTTGCTTCTCATATTCCGCACGAATCTCATCCACGGAGTGCGCAGGCTGCGCAGGGCGAACCGGCTCGGCCGAAACGACCTCTGGCTCAGCCACCTGCTCTTCGAGGATGCCTTCCAGATCGGTCTCTGGATAGGAGGCATCGCTCACGGCATAGACGAAGGCCTCAACGTGCCCGCCCTTGTTCGGATCCCAGATGACGCCGCTGCTGGTCAAACCTGTCCCCCTCCTGCTGCTCGCATCTGTTCAACCGCGCTCCGCATCCAAAACTTCTCTCACCCGCTACTACCGTGCTCCGACCACATGAAGGTGTGCCTTGGCTTCCCTGGTCTCAAAATCGAGTCCAGGGGCACCCGCACCCCTATTACGGCAGCTAAGCCAACATCTCGTCTCCGCCTTCAAGCTTCAACACTATCTTGCCTTCGGCCTCCAGGCGGCGGGCAAGATTCAGAATCTCCTGCTGGGCCTGGGCCACCTCACGGGAGCGAACCGGTCCGAGCACTTCCATGTCTTCCTTCAGCATCTCCACGGCGCGCGAACTCATGGCCTTGAAGATCTGTGCGCGGAGTTCTTCCTTGGCGCCGCGCAGGGCCATGGCCAACTGCCGCTTGTCGACGCCGGAGACCACCTCGCGAATCGAGGCCGGCGGAACCGTGACCAGATCGTCAAAGGTAAACATCAGGTTGCGGATGCTCAGCGCCAACTCCGGCTGGCCTTCTTCAATGGTCTCCAAGATGTGCTTGGACTCATCCGCATTCAGCCGGTTCAACAGATCCGCGACCGCCTTGAAGCCCGAGTAGCTCTTGCGGGCCGTATCGCCCACGCTCTCCAGCCGCCGGTGCAGGATGTGCGCCACCTTTTGTGCCATCTCCGGCGAGAACTGGCGCATCTCGGCCAGCCGCTGGATGGAAACCACCTTGTGTTCTTCGCTCAGGTTGTCGAGCACCAACGAGGCACGGCGGGGATCGAGGTGAGCCAGCACCAGGGCGATGGTCTGCGGGTGCTCGCTATCGAGCAGCTTGCCCAACTGCTGGGGATCGGTGCGCTGCAATTTGGCCAGATTGCCCTGCTGCGCCTCTTGCGAACGGCGGACCAGGGCCAGCATCTCATCGGCCCGCTCCTTGCCAAAGGTCTCAATCAACAGACGGCTGGCGTAGTCCAGGCCGCCATGCACCATCACCTGCTGGGTTTGCAACAGCTCCCAGAACTCCTCGACCACGCCGAGCGACATGTTGGGCGTAACGCCGCGCAGATCGGCCAGCTCCTCGGTGAGCCGCTGCACATCGCTCTCCGGCAGGACGCGAAGAATCTCCTTGGCCATTTCCTCGCCGACGGCGACCAGCAGGATGGCCGCCTTGCGGGGGCCGGCCATGCTGAGAACCAAGTCGCGATTCTTCGACGTATATGAACCTTGATCGAACGCCATCGTCTTTGTTCCCCGTCCCTAGAGCATTTTCCGAATACACGTAGACATTTTGAGGGTAATGAAAGGTGGCTTTTTCTTGAGGAAAAAGCCACTCAGCGCCGTGCTTCCGGACGACAGCAATTCAGGAAATGCTTTAGTCCGAGTGAATCCAGCTTTGCAGCAACCGCGAACTCTGGCCCGGATCTAGCTTGAGCTGTGCGGCCACCTGGTCGAAGATCTCCTGGGCGCGGGTGCGTTCGAGTTCGGCTTCGGGCGACTCCGGGGGCCTGAGAGCAGCCTGATACGCCTCGCTGTTTTCGAATGCTGCCTGTTCGGCGGCTCCCTTTTCTATCATGGCTGCAGCAACTCCCTTCGCATCCTTGCCCTTTACCTTGGCCTTTTCGTTGATCTTCTGGGGCTTGGGAACATGGGTCAGGCGATAGACCATGGGCACCAGGCCAAACACCATGATGACCAAAAGACCCAGCACCAGGGCAAGATAACGAACGACTACCGGCGAGCCTTCGGCCACATCGAGCAGCTGCCGATAGGACGGCACCGGCTGTTGCAGCCGATTGTCGTCAAAGGCCAGATCCTGCACCGTGACCATATCACCACGAGTCGGATCAAAGCCCACCGCGGCCTGGGCCAGGGCGGTGAGCGTGCGAATCTCGTCGGGCGAACGGGGTTGGTAGATGGCGCCTTTGCTGTTGGAGGCGGCCGAGAGCAGACGATCATTCACGATAATCGCTGCCGTCAGACGATGGACCCGGCCGGGCTGCTCCACCACGTGACGCTCGGTCTTCGAGGCCCCGTAGGTGCCGGACTCGGTCCGCGCGGCCTGGGGCGGCGTAGTCTGCTGCGGATAGACGGGCACGCTCTGCGAGTTGGGCGCATTCGATGCCGTCCCGGGAACCCCGGCGGCCACCTGCTGCGCGGAGGTGGTCTGCTCGCTGCGCTGCATGGAGAGGGTCACGGTCTTGTCCGGATCGTAGCTCTCCTGCACGGTATCGGTTGCGGCCTGCTCGTAGTCGACAGTAACCGAGGCGCGCACGTTACCGGAACCGGTCACCGGCTCCAGCGTAGCCACCAACTTCTCTTCCAGGGTCTGCTCGGCAGTCTGGCGTAGAGCGTCCGCCGTCTTAGGACCCAGGGGCTGATTGCCGGCCGCATCCACCAGCACCACCCGCTCGGGCGAGAGGCTGTCAACGGCCGAAGCCACCAGATTGCGAATGGCCTCCGGTTCGCCATCGGCCAGATTGCGATGACGGAGCTTGAGCACCACCGAGGCTTTGGCCGGCCGCTCCGAATCGCGGAAGAGCGAATCGTGGGCCATGACCAAATGCACGCGCGCCGAGGCTACGTCGGCCAGAGTACCAATCGTATGCTCGAGTTCACCTTCCAGGGCGCGCTGGAAATTGACCTGCTCGTCAAACTCGGAACCCACCCAGTTGGGCTTGTCAAAGAGTTCAAAGCCGAGACGACCGGTCTTGGCGCTGCCCTTGGAGGCAGTGATCATGCGCGCCTTGTCCAGCTGATTGGCGGGCACGCGGATGCCGGTGCCGTCCGGGGTAGGTTCAAAGGGGATCGCTGCCTGTACCAGCGCCTGGCCGGTGGCCCGCGCATCGTCCGGATCCATGCCGGAGTAGAGGGTCCGCCAATCGGTGCGCAGGGTGTACCAAAGCAGGAAGCCAGTGGCGATGGCCAGCAATGCGGCGGCCGAGACCGTGAGCGCGCGCTTTTGGGGCGGAAGTCCGGCCCAGCGCACCCGTGCAATCCCCAACAGGCCCTTGATGCGGCTCTGCCAGCCGGCCGGTTCGACCGGGATCGACGTCGGGCTCTTCTCCAGTTGTGTTGCCGTGGCCATTTTATCCGCTCATTCGTTCTTCAGAATCTGCTCCGGGGTGAACCCCGATCCCAACCAACTCGTCCGGCAGGGCTGCTCCGAACGCACCCGAGAGTCCGCCACAGGCTAGAACTGCATACCCATAACCGACTGGTAGGCCTGCACGGCCTTGTTGCGCACCGCCAGCACCATCTCAAAGGCCATGTCGGCCTTCTGGGTGGCAATCATGGCCTGGTGGACATCGACGCCGGTGCCAGTCATCAGGCCATCGACGGCCGATTTGGCCTGGGTCTCAAGGTTGTTCACCGAACTCACCGCATCGCTCATCAGATCGCTGAAGGGCGCGGCCCCCGCGGACGGGGTTGCTGCCGATGCGGCTGAGGGAATCCCGGTCGCTAGAGTGCTGGCCGTGGTTGCGATCGAGCTGATCGATTGAATTGCGTTCATTGATTCCTCCGCCTGTCGGTGCTTCACTTGCGGCCTTGATCCGGCCTGGTTCATGGGTTCGATCCCTGTACGAGCGGCAAGACTAACTCTTGGCAAGCTCCAGGGCGGAGCCAATCATGCTCTTCTCCGCCTGAACCGCCGAGCCGTTCAACCCGTAGGCGCGGGTGGCGCCCATCAGGTCAACCATCTCTGTAAGGGGATTGATATCCGGGTAGGCGACGTAGCCCTGCGCATCGGCGTCGGGATGGCCCGGGTCGTAGCGTTTGAGCGGAGCTGAGGAATCCTCGACCACCGCGGCGATGTGCACGCCGGGAGCAACCGCGCCGCCGCTCGCCAGACTGGCTGCGGAAAGCGTGCCGGTCGAGCTCGAATTGGCGGCCGTGGCCATCGAATCCAGAAAATTGGTGCTCTGACTCTGGTTGGCGGCAAAGACAACGTGCTGGCGGCGATAGGGGCCGCCCGAGGCCGTACGCGTGGTCTCGGCGTTGGCCATGTTGGCGGCCACCACCTCGGCCCGCATGCGCTCGGCCTGCATTGCGTCCCCCGAAGTCGACATCATGCCAAACAGATTCATTTGCCCCCCTCCCCTGCCTGCTTGAACCGCGCTCTCAGCGGGCGGGTTCTCTTACTGGTTCTTTGCTGCCGGTCGGTCAACGGGCAGATCGATCTCTGCGCGGGTTAGCGGTCAGATCGATCTACCCGCCGACTACCTGTCGGCGGCGTGAATAGCATTGAGGATCTTCTGATTCTCAATGTGCATCAGCGCCACGCCGGTCTTGAACTTCAACTGGGCCTCGGCCATGTTCAGGCTCTCGCGGTCCATGGAAACGTTGTTGCCATCGGGCCGGGTGATAAGCCCGTCCACCTTGGTCACACTCACGGCGCTGGCCGGCTGACCGTTGATAGCCTGGCTCATCGCCTTGCTCATCTCAGCCTCGAAGTCCATGCCCTGGGTCTTGTAACCGGGGGTGTCGATGTTGGCCATGTTGGCCGCCGTCAACTTGGCCTGATCGGTGGCCAGATCCAGATAGCGGGCGATCTGCTCGCCCATGGTGCTCTCGATCGCCAGGCTCATGGTGTCTCCTCATTACCCCAAAGGTCGAAGTCTTTTCTCTGTTGTTTCCCGGCCAACCGATGAGCTTGCTCTCTTCCCGGCCAACCGGTTTGCCCCGGTTAGTTGATCGAAAAGCCGAAGTCGATCTCGCGCGAGGTCAGTGACGGCTCATCGCCGGCCAGAATCACAGCCCGTTCCAGCACATGCGCCAGCTCGCGCACGTTGCCCGGCCAGTTGTGGCTGGAGAGCTTGGCCACCGCGCTCGGATCAATGCGCTTGAGCGGGGTATCGCGGCCCATCACGCCCAGAAAATAATCAACCAGCAGGGGCAGATCCTCGGCGTGCTCGGCCAGCGCCGGAGTACGAATCAGGAAGACCGCCAGGCGGTAGTAAAGATCGGAGCGGAACTCGCCCGAAGAGGCGCGCTGGGCCAGCGGCCGATGGGTGGCGGCGAGGATGCGAACGTCCACCTTGATGGTCTCGTTGTCGCCCACCCGCTGCAGCTCACCGCACTCCACAAAGCGCAACAGCTTGGACTGCAGTGCGAGCGGCATTTCGCCAATCTCGTCCAGGAACAAAGTACCGCCGTCGGCCGATTCAATGCGGCCGATCCGACCCTGCACGGCGCCGGTAAAGGCTCCGCGAGTATGGCCAAAAAGCTCAGCTTCAAGCAACGCTTCGGGAATAGCGGCGCAGTTGATGGCGACAAAGGGCTTGCGGCTGCGCAAGGAGAGCCGATGCAGGGCTTCGGCCACCAGCTCCTTGCCCGAGCCCGTGGGCCCTTCAATCAGAACCGGGGTCATGCGCGGGGCCACCAGACGAATGCGACGGCTGACTTCGAGCATGCAGGCTGCGTTGCCAATCAACTCCGGCAGCCGCTCGGCAAGGGTAAGATCGCTGCGCAGGGCAGCGGGCTCCATGTTGCGCGCGGTGGCCGCGGAGGCCACGGCTGGGGAGGGCATGGCGGGATGTGCAACCGGCAGCTCCATCAGCTCCTCGCCATCTTCCGCAACGGGAATCGGCCACGGCTCGCGATGCATCGGATCGGCTCCCGAAACCGGACGGCCCAGCGTAGGCGCGGTGTTCCAGATGGCGGTGTCGGTGTCCTGGCAGCGGCGCAGCGCATAGAGCAGCTCCTGACGATACGGGCCGCGCGGTCCATCCTGAGTGGTGGCGCCACCGGCCGAGACCAGATCGATCTGCGGGAAACGGCTCCGGAACTCAGAGAGAAACTCAACCAGCTCCAGATCCGGCAGCCAGGTATCGACAATGATCGCCTCCGGCGTCGATTCCTCCGCCTCAGCCCAGGCCTGCGCCCCACTACCGGCCTCCCGCACCTGCCAACGCAGGCCGGTGAGGATTTGCGTCAGACGCTGGCGGAAGCTGTGATCCGCACTGGTCACCAAAGCCGTGCGCGGATGAATGCGGGCGTGGGTCATGGTATTCGGGACTGAGACCGGAACTGGCTGCATGAGAAAACTCCTGCCCTCGGCGAGGGCGATGGTTCAAAGGGTGGTTAGTTGGCTTCCACAACAGCAGGCAGGGTGAGGGCGCGAGACTGGGCAAAGGCGGCCAACGGCGCAACCTCAGCGGCAGTGAGCGCAGCCAGTTCCGCATCGGAAGGCACCACGTAGCCCTGTCCGCGTACGGTGCGGATAAGCAGGCCCGGAGGTGGATCCTGGAGCTTGCGGCGCAGGTAGTTGACGTAGACGTCCACGATGTTGGTGGTCTGCGTCGGTTCCATGTTCCAGACCGACTCCAGCAGCTCGACCCGCGAAACACATTGGCCGCGGTTCAGCATCAGATGCTCGAGGAGTGCGAATTCCTTGTTGGTGAGCACCATCTGGCGACTGCCGCGACGCACGGAGTGATCCAGGCGATCCAGCTCCAGGTCGCCGGCGCGCAACTGCAGACGGGCTTCGCGCTTGCGCCGCAACAGCGCGCGGCAGCGGGCACGCAGCTCATGCAGGCTGAACGGCTTCAGCATCATATCGTCGGCGCCACGATCCAGACAGCGCACCCGCGCTTCCACTTCCTGGCGGGCGGTCAGTACCAGCACCGGCAGGTTGGCGTCCATGGCGCGCAGTTCCTCAAGAACCTGTTCGCCATCCTTGACCGGCATATTCAGATCGAGGATGGTCAGATCCGGCATCTCCTGCCGGAAAGCCTCTACTGCCGCGCCACCGTCACAGGCCAGACGGACGCGATGTCCATCGGCTTCAAGACCCCGGCACAAGAACATTCCCAGCGCTTTGTCGTCTTCTGCTACCAATAACCTCATGGGTGCCTTTCTGCTCCTTGGGCAATGTTCTACATGCCCCGCGATCATTGCTCTCTCGTCCAGAAGCTCTGCTTAGCAGAAGCTAAACAATTGCCTCCTCTCCAACATCCGCTGATGCGAAACGGAACTCAAGATTGGAAAGAAAAAATGACAGGGGGAATACCAGGGCTCAGTCCGCAATCGGGATTAGTCCCGAATTGGGGTGACCCGTTTGGGCCATGAAAAAGCCCCCGGTCAGCTCTCAACAGAGCCGTTCCGGGGGCTTCAGCGCCTGCACCTGCTCAGCGCTTGGTGTTGGCGGGCTTCTTGTTGTACATGGCCTTATCGGCGCGGTCCAGAAGGTCTTTCATCTTCTCGCCGCTCTGCAGTTCGGCAAGGCCCATCGATGCGTGAACACTGAGCGTAACCGCGCCGGCGGGGGACTTGAGCGTGTAGTTTCCGCAGACCCATTTCTCCAGCCGTTCCACCTGCGTGGTGGCCTCTTTCCAGGTGCCATCGAAGAGAATCACAAACTCGTCGCCGCCCCAGCGGCCCACAATGTCAGAAGATCGGGAGGCGGAGACCAGCTCGCTGGCGAACTGTTTGAGCAGCTCATCGCCGGCCATATGCCCATACTGATCGTTGACCTGCTTGAAGCTGTTGATATCGATGATGGCCACGCAGAACGTCGTGTTGGCGGCAATGCGCCGTTCCATCTGCTTTTCAATGCAGAGACGGTTCAGCAAGCCGGTAAGGCTGTCGCGCAGGGCCAGCTTTTCCGCCTCTTCGAGCTTGGTCTGGTAGGAGGTGACCTGGCCGCGCAGCTGCGCCACCGCTTGCTTTCCCTCTTCGGTCATGCGATCAATCGAGGTTCGGAGCAGTGCGGCCGAGCTCTCAATGGAGGCGCGGATCTCGGTGAGATCCTCCAGGCTGGCCACGGCCTTGAGCCGCTCGGTGACCTGATGAATCTGGCCCGCGGTGCGCTCGTCGCGCTGGCCCACGCCGTCGGCTGTGCTCAGCATGGCCAGCAGCAACTCCTTTACCTCGTCGCTTTTGTTCTGATAGTGGCGCGCGGCCTCAACGCCCCACTGCTCCAGCTGCTGGCAGGCCTGGCGGCCGGAGGCGCTCATCTTCTCTTCGCTCATCTCCACGTTCAACTCCCGTGCCAGCGCCAGGAGCTGGTCGCTGAAGGATGGGCCGAGTCCGGGGCAGAGATTGTTGCTGGAGTGGGCTATCTGCGCCAAAGCCGCGCGATATGCGGCTAAAGAGACCGCCAGCAGGCCGGCAGCCTCGGGGTTGACGCCGGAGTTCTTGGCATCCAGATACTTTTTAATCGAAATCATGCTTCCTCGCCTGCTGCCGCAGCCTTGTATCACACTGCGCGCCTTCGCCCGGTGTGCAAAGAGCGATCCAGCTATCGTATCGGCACGATTTACGATTTCCATCAATCCCCTCTTGGGGCAAGCACGAACCCTGGAGAGGCGAAAGCCGCGGATCTCCAATGAGGAAGCTATAGGAATAGCGATTCAAAGCAGGAACGGGAATTGGAGGTTACTCAAGTGTAGGTGAAATGTGTGCCTTTACTACGAAAGGGTTATGTCAATCTCATTGGAATCACCGATTCTATATCCAGGGCAACCTGTATCCAATATTTCAACGCGCCGGAGGTTACGAACACCCACGTGGTCGATTACAGCAAACTTCCCGATCTGGTTGCTATCGCGTTGCTGAGCTGCGCGTTTGCTTCCGTTGCACGCAAAAGCCACACGCCCGGAGCGGGATTGTGGCTCTCAGGGTGGATTCTGATCGCAGTACACTTCTTGGCGTTCATGTTCCTGCGGGTGCCGGGTGTGGTTGGCAGCGGGGCCATGTTCATCGGCCTGGCCTCGCTGCCCGCGGCTGCAGCCCTGTTTGTGCGGGCCTCCCTTCCCTATCGCGATGAACCGTCCAGCGGGTGGATGAGCGTGTCGTTCATCGCCTCGAGCAGCATTTACATTGGGGCGCTATGTTTTCTGCCCAATCACTCGGCATTTCTGTTTCCGGCGGCGCTGCTGTTTGGCCTGTTCCCGCTGGCGACGGCGGTGGTTGCGCTTCCCGATTTTCAGCATCCGTTGCGTTGGGGTTTGGTGGGCCTTCAAGCCCTTTTGACGATCTACCTGCTCCTGGTCCAGTATCGAGCCGGTAATGGCAGCGATCTGGCGTTGAACGGCCTTCTGTTCACCTCCTATTTAGCCTGTTGCCTCTACTTCTGGCAGACGCATGAGGAGTACTCAACAGGCAGTTTCATCACCTCTTTGGGATTTCTGGCCTGGTCGCTGGTGTTTCTGATTGCACCGCTGATGCTTGCCTTCCTGCCCGGCGTGCATGTGGAAAGCGAGGTTTGGAATCTGCCCAAGTACGTGGTGGCGACAGGCATGATTCTGCTGGTGCTGGAGCGGCAGATTGAGCACAACAAGTATCTGGCTCTGCATGACGAACTCACCGGGCTGCCCAATCGCAGGCTGTTCCAGGACCGTTTGCGCATTGCGCTGGAGCGCGCCCGGCGCAGTGGCAATGGCACCGCGCTGTTGCTGGTGGATCTGGACGGCTTCAAGCAGGTAAACGACTCGCTCGGTCATCATGTTGGCGATGGTTTGCTCCGCCAGGTAGGAACCACCTTTGCCAACCGGTTGCGCAGCTCGGACACCGTGGCGCGCACCGGAGGGGACGAGTTCTCCGTCATTCTCGAGGAGCCGGTCACCCGGCTGGATGCCGAGCGGGTTGCTCGCCAACTGGCCGAGCTGATCGAAAGACCCCTCGAAGTGGATGGACACATGGTTTGCATTGGCGCGAGCATCGGCGTGGCGCTGTATCCGGAGGACGGCGTCACGGTTGATGCCATATGCATTGCGGCCGACCTGCGCATGTACGACGTGAAGAACGGCACGCTGCGGGGCGTCGGCACAGACAAAACCTCGATTCTTCCCCACTCCGGCTTGCGACCTCAGGTTGCAGCCCGCAGCATGTAGACAACAGGAATAGCTTTCGAATCCCGTACCGCGCTCCCCTGGGGCGCGGTATCGCGTTTCAGTTCACCTGGATAGGGTCACGGCGGCAGCGTGCGTTTCTAGGGGCGTCAGAGCGCGATGCCGTGGCTGAGGATCTTCTCATCCGCGTTGCGGCAATCGGTCCAGAGTATTTCCGGAAGGGGTGAAGACCTGGATTTCATGGGTGTCCCACCCATTTCCGCAAAAGACGCGAAAGTGGATGGGGCACGGAAGTTTGGAGCGAAAGGAAGATGCGATAAAGGCAAAAGGGCCCGAATCCAGAGATTCGGGCCCTTCTTTTCTAACTTGCCAGTGATCGGCCTAAGCCGGTCCGCCCTGGCCCCGACGACGACGACGGCGACGGCGGTTGTTGGCGTCCGCAGTGCCTGCGGCAGGACGCGGAGCGCCAGCAACCGGAGCTGCAGCCGGAGTACCATCGGCACGGTTGAAGTTCGGCTCGTTGTCTTCGTCGAACTCTTCACTGTCGTCCTCGAAGTCGTCTCCGCCTTCGATGAAGATGGTGCTTTGGTTGGATGTCGGCTGACGATCATCAGCCTCAACGCGAGGCTTCAGCGGAGCGGCCTGCACCCGGGCAGGAGCCTCAGTCACCTCTTCGTCCACAACCACAGCGTCCTCAACGGGCTCAGCGGTAGGGGTGGAGACGGCGAGCTTGGCCTTCTGCTCCTTGATGAGAGCCTTGCGGCTGAGCTTGATGCGGTTGCCTTCGATGGCCAGAACCTTCACCATCACCTGATCGCCTTCGCTCAGCTCGTCCTTCACATCCTTGACGCGGTGCTCGGCAATCTCGGAGATGTGCAGCAGACCGTCAGTGCCCGGGAACAGCTCGATGAATGCACCGAACTCCGCCAGACGAACAACCTTGCCGAGATAGATCTTGCCCAGTTCCGGCACGGCGGTGATGTTGCTGATCAGCTCCAGAGCCTTCTTCAGGCCGTCAGCGTCGCAGGAGGCAACGCTGACCTTACCGGTATCGTCAACGTCGATCTTGGCGCCGGTCTGCTCAACGATGCCACGAATGGTGGCGCCGCCCTTGCCGATCAGGTCGCGGATCTTGTCCGTCGGGATCATGAGGGTCTCAATGCGGGGCGCATACTGCGAACGCTCCGTACGAGGACCACTGAGAGCGGCATCCATCTTGTCCAGAAGGTAGAGACGTCCACGACGCGCCTGCTCCATGGCCTGCTGCAGAATCTCGCGGGTCAGACCACCGATCTTGATGTCCATCTGCAAAGCGGTGATGCCCTTGCGGGTACCAGCCACCTTGAAATCCATGTCGCCGTAGTGATCTTCAGCGCCGGCGATGTCGGTAAGGATGGCGTAATCGTCGCCTTCCTTGACCAGGCCCATCGCAACACCGGCCACGGCAGCCTTCAGCGGAATGCCGGCATCGAACAGAGCCAGACTGGCGCCGCAGACCGAGGCCATGGACGAAGAGCCGTTGGACTCCAGAATGTCAGAGACCACGCGCATTGAATAAGGTGAATCCGCGATGGAAGGCAGAACCGCCGAGATGGAACGCTCCGCCAGAGCACCGTGGCCGATTTCGCGGCGGCCGGTGCCGTTCATGCGGCCCGTTTCGCCCACGCTGAACGGCGGGAAGTTGTAGTGGAGCATGAAATTCTTCTTCTGCTCGCCTTCGTAGCTCTCCAGGCGCTGGCCCTCATCGGCCGTGCCCAAAGTGCAGGTAACCAGAGCCTGCGTTTCGCCACGGGTGAACAGAGCGGAACCATGGGTGCGGGGCAGAACACCGGTCTCGATCGTGATCTCGCGGATCTCGTCAAAGGCGCGGCGATCGGGGCGGATACGATCCTTGGTGACCTGCGCGCGGAACAAGCGCTCACGCATCAGCTCGTAATAGGTTCCGAGCTTCTTCTTGGCGGTCGGATCGTCGGCGGGCAGGCCGGCGGCCAGCTCGTCCTTGATCTGCTTGACAAGCGAATAGCTCTCGATCTTGGCATGGGCCTTGGTGTCGAGGGCGTCCTTCAAGCGGTCGCCAACCTTGGCGAAGAGCTCAGAGTAGTAAGCCTCGTCGATCACCGGAGCCACAACCGTGCGCTTCGGCTTGCCAGCCAGGGCAACCAGCTCGGCAATGGCAGCAACAATCAACTTGATCTGCGCGTGACCGAACTCGATGGCAGCCAGGATGACGTCTTCCGTCTCTTCCTTGGCGCCGGACTCGATCATGACGATTCCGTCCTTGTGGCCTACCACCATGATGTTGACGGTGGTTTCCTTGCGCTCCTCGTAGGTCGGGTTCACGACGAACTCGCCGTTGATGCGACCAATGCGCACCGCGCCTACAATGGCGCCGAAGGGGATGTCAGAAAGCGCCAGGGCGCAGGCGGCGCCGTTAATCGCCACCACATCGGGATCGTTCTGCTTGTCTGCGGAGAAGACCAGCGCGATGACCTGGGTTTCGTTGCGGAAGCCAGCCGGGAAGAGCGGACGGATGGGGCGGTCGATCTGGCGGCAGGTGAGGACTTCCTTCTCGCTGGGACGGCCTTCACGCTTGATGAAACCACCCGGGATGCGGCCACCAGCATAGGTGTACTCGCGATAATCCACGGTGAGCGGAAAGAAATCGATCCCTTCGCGGGGTTCTTGCGATGCCACCGCGGTGGCCAGCACCACGGAATCACCCAGGGTCACCAAGGCAGCGCCAGAGGCCTGCTTGGCTATACGACCGGTCTCAAAGATGAGCCGCTTGCCGCCAGCCAGTTCAACGGCGACTTCATGTTTCGTAGACATACGATTCCTCGTTTCGTTTATTCGCTTGGGAAACTTGAACAGGAGGGCGCGCCAGCAGGAATGCGGCGACGGGGCGATGGGCCCAGGGGCGCGCAGCAGACAAAGAGGGACCTCCCTGTTGCCGGCAGATACAGCTTCGCCGGGCCATGCGCATTGCAACAGCAATGCGCAGGCCCTGGCAGCCGTGGGGTTTCGCCAGGTGCACCTGTGCCGCAGGTTCTACGTAGAACAAACAACGCGGCGCAATTCCGGTCTGGACGTTTCCGGGTCAACGTAAACTTTCTGTTTACTTACGGATTCCGAGCTTGCCGATAACGTCGCGATAGCGATCCGTATCGTGTGCCTTCAGGTAGTCAAGCAGGCGGCGACGCTTGCTGACCAGCGCAAGGAGTCCACGACGTGAACCGTGATCCTTCTTGTGCAATTTAAAGTGCTCGGTGAGTTCGCCTATCCGCTCGCTCAGAATAGCAATCTGGACCTCCGGCGAGCCGGTGTCCGTATCATGGGTGCGGAAGCGTTCGATGAGTGAAGTTTTCTTTGCAATCGCCAGCACGGGGCGTGTACTCCTCTTTCGTCTCAGATCCACTCTTCAGTGTCTAAAGTGAGATTACCATGAATGGCCGCCGCAAGGCTATTTTGGTCGGCCGGGAATCACAACATAAACCCTTGAAGTTCAACGTGGGCCGAAACGGAAGAGGCGATTGTCAAAACGCTCGCGAATCACCTCGGCAATTACAACCTGCTTCGCCTCGGGATGCTCTGGGTTGAGCAGGTAATTCCACGTATGCGGCGCAATCGCCGACGGCACTCGCGCCAGCGGGGAGATCAGCGACTCCAGCCACGCATCGCCGATGCGCCGCGTCAATGCCAGATCCTGTTTCCATTCACCACCAACCGGGGGTTCGAGCACCTGGAAGGAAAGATCGTCGGGAACAGCAATTTTGAGCAGAGTGTAAAGGTCAGGAGTGTCTTCGCTGTCTACTTCAAGATGCACGAGCGTTTCAACGAGCGCTGCCGTTGGAGACTCGGCAAAGTACACCACACGATGCCCCAAACTCGTCCAGCGCGAGGGAAACTTCTTTCCGCCCCAACCACCCAAATCGATGTGATTGCTGATCCGCCACAGGGTCTTCAAGCAAAAACACCCTCATCGATCTGATAGAGCATCTCTTCAACACCTTGACCACCTAGCCCGGTGTGCATCATGGCCAGCGGAGTCCGTTCCTCGAAGCGCATCTTGGGCTTGGTGAGCCAGCGGCGCGCCTTGTCGGGATCGCCGAAGACCTTGACGGTGAGCGCCCAAAGCCGCGCCACCCGCGCCAGCCGGTCCGACTCATCCAGGCTCAACGGTTCCTGGCGCTGGCGGCGATGCTTCAGTGTCCGCACAGGAATCACCACCTCCAGCAAATCCTTGACGGCAATGCCGGAATAAGCCGAAAACTCCTCCAGAGTCGAGAGCGGAAGCCCGCGCTCAATCTCCCTCCAATCGAAGATAAAAGGCGGCGGAGAAACGACGGGAAGAACGACAGCTTGGCTCATGGGGACATTATGCCACACTTTCAGCGGCACAATGTCCGCCCGTCTACGGATTGGGTTCTTGCCAATAATTGGCGCGGGCCACAACGCGCGCGCCGTAGTCCTCTGCCGTGCGCACCTTGATGGAGTGCAGGCCGGGCGTAGCATCCGAGGGACGGAAGGTGATCAGATAGCGGTTGCGGGCATGGCGCGCCGCATCCAAAATATGTTCCTGAAAGTGTTTGTCCCCGGTGAACGTGGTGTACTCGCCCCCGCTCATGGTGGCCACTTCCTTGGCAACGTTCTTCTTGAAGGCCTGCACCACGGTCCAGAGCGCGGAGAGGATGCTGGTGGTCCGCTGCTCGCCGGAGTCCTTCACATCGTGCGCCAACTCGGCCGCAAAGGGCGTGAACGAGACGCTCAGCACCAGCACATCCGATGCGCCGATCTTCGAGACCAGATTCTCCACCTTCACGTGTTTCGAGCCGTGATCCCGCTCCTCGCTGATGAGCAGCAGAACGCGGCGGTACTCCTTGGGCTGGGTTCCGAGCAGATCGACGCCGTAGCTGACGGCATCCAAAATGGCGGCTCCACCATCGCCCGGCTGAAGCCGATGCAGCGCGTCGCTGACCTGGTCGCCGGAGTGGGTAAAGTCGGTGATCAACTGCGGTGTGGAATCAAAGCCCACCAGCGCCACCTGGCTGCGCGGATCGGCAAGGAAGGTGTCCAGCAGCGGACCCATCTTGGCCAGCTTGTCGAACTCCAGCACGCTGACGCCGCCCAGCTCCACGGCCACCACCAACGCCACCGGCGCCGTGTCCATCTCTTCCTGCACATGGATCTTCTGGGGAACGCCGTTATCTTCAACAATGAAGTCGCGCTCCCCTAATCCGTAGAGAATGCCGCCGCCACGTTTTTCAACCAGCGTGGGCACCATAACTTCCGTGGTGGTGACGCGCAGCGTGGGGGTATCGCCGTGCGGCATGGCCAGGGGCGGCTCCGCCGGAGGCAGTTGCTGCGCCGGGCTGAACGCCGGGGCCAACAGAAACAACATAGCCGCACAAGCGATCTTCACGCTGATACTTTTCTTCTCTCCCACTCTTGGCAAATCCTGTTCCCTATTCCCTCTTCCCTATTTCCTAACTCCACTAGGCCCGGCGGCGCGCTTCCCGCTGCACCTGGCCGGTCCAGAGCAGATAGCTCAACAGCTCCCAGCGCGAGGTCCAGGCAAAACTCAAGATGTCGGTGGCCGTCAACGTCTCGGCCTTCATGCCTGTATAGGTCTCCACACGCCAGCGGATGTAGTCGCTGCGCCAGGGCGTGAAGCGATGGCCACGAGTGGCATTCCAGACAAAGCGCAATGCAGCGAACAAATTTTGTTCCTTCCCTGCTCTCAACCAAGTATAGACGCAACCCTCCAGACCGAGGTTTGCCCGGTGCGTGGAGGGGATGCGTAAAGGAAGAGAAAGATTAGAGCTTGCTGAACAGGCTGTTGGAGCTTGAATCGAGTTGCGCAATCACACTCTCAAGCGCGGTTTGCTGGGTCTCCGACAAGGACAGCTGCGTGGAAATCTGGGCTACGTCGGCCTGCATCAGGTTGGTCTGGGCGGTTGTCAACTGGGTTTTGTCGCTGGTGGCCGATTCGGATGCCGACGTGATCTGGTTGATCGAATTGTCGACCGTAACCCGCTGCTGGGAGACATAGTTCAGCGCGGTGTTCAAGGAGGCGGTGTCGGCAACCGCCTTGGTGGTGTCCACCGTGCCGCTGGAGTAGTCCGCGATCAGATTGTTCAGTGCGCCAAAGACGCTCTTGTCGCCGGTGCCAAGGAAGAGTTGATTTCCAGGCACATTGATCTGGATCTGCTCGCCACTGGGCGTAACAATGTAATTCACGTTGGAATCGCCATTGTAGGTCGTCACATTCGGCGTTGAACCCGTTGATGTGGTGAAGGGCGCAGTCGAACCGCTGGTTCCGGAAAATATGTATTGCCCCTGGTAGCTGGTGTTGGCCAGCGACTGCACTTCCGACATCACCCCGGAGAGTTGATTGGCAATGGACTTGACGTTGCTGGCATTGGTGGTGCCGTTGTTGGCTGAAGTTGCCAGCTGGATCGCGGAGGTCAGTTCGGTGACCACGCTGCCCAGCGCGGAGTCCGCAACCTGCAGCTGCCCCGTCACCGAACTGCTGGTCTGGGTGAACGTATCGTCCTGTTGAATCTTGTTGAGCAAGAGAACATTCTGCCCCGCAGCGGCCGGATCATCCGAGAGCGAATTGACGCGCACTCCGCTGGAAAGCTCATTCGTCAGGGTTTGCTGGCGGGCCTGCACGGTGTTGAGCGACGTGGTAAGCGTGCTGGTAAATAAGGGATCGAACTGCATGATCTCTCCGTTGGCTTGCATTTCTTTGGGCTGCCCGAAGCCGGGCCGCTGGTTAACCGGATACCGTCGTCTCCGTGCCCAGGTTGAGGGCTGAGGACATGATCGTATTCAAGATGGAGAACACCTGCGAGGCCGCCTGATAACTGCGCTCCAGCGTGGTCATCGCCGAAGCCTCGTCGTTCAGGTTCACGGCCGAAGTTGAATCTACCTGGGTCTGCAGCTGGGTTACCGATGCCGATTGCGCATCGCTCTGCGTCTGGACGGTTGTCACCGTGGCGCCCAGCGTACTGACGAAGCTCGAATAGTAGTTTGAAGGCGTTTGGTTGTTGACGATCTTCTGGTTGGCCAGATTCGCGATGGCGACGGCATTGGTGTTGTCGCTGGCGCCGGCGGTCGAAGAAGCGGCCGCTATATGGGTCGGATCGGTCATCACCACGCTCATCGACAGGGCGCTGCCCGAGACCGTGGCCGACTGACTAAAGATGTTGCCTGCGTTGCTCGTATCGCCGGCTTGATCCTGCCCGGCGTTGTTCAGCGAGTTCACGCTGGTGGAAATGCCGTTGGCCAACTGGTCCAGAGAGGTGATGGCTCCGGCAACGTCCACGTCCCGCGCCGTCAGATATCCGCCCAGCGATCCGCCTCCCGTGGTCAGGCTGCTGGTGATATCGGTGGTGCCCAGAAAGATATCCGTCACCCCGCCGGACTGGCCGGTGCTGAGTGCGTAGTTGCTGCTTCCGGAGACCAGCAACTGACCGGAGGTGGTGGTAATCGCCAGCCCGTTGTTGGCCGTCGCCACCTGGTTGACGCCGATCAACTGGGATAACTTCGACAGGTCAAGCTGGCGCTGATCCTCCAGCGTTCCCGCATCCGCGCTCCCCGAGCCGCTCTGCGTGATCTGCTGGTTCAACTGCGAGATGGAGGTCGTGAGCGCATTGACCTGGGTGACAACCCCCGACGCATCCTGATCCAGGGACGAGCGCTGGGACTCCAGGCTGGCGGCGGAGCTGGAAATATCGCTGGCCAGGGTGGTGGCCGAAGACAACACCGCTTCGCGATAGGCCGACGAGGTCGGTTGAGACTCCAGCGTAGAGAAAGAGCTGAAGAAGGCCGTCAGGTCCGTACCGATGTTGCCGGTGGTGCTGGAAGTACTCGACGCCGGGGTAAAGACCGCTTGCACCGCGTTCAAAGCCGTCAGCCGGGTGCTGGATGCCGAGGACAACTGCTGCTGCTGATTCAAGCGCTGATTGAGGATCAGGTCGCGTTGCGAGCTCGGCCCGGTCATGGTGGAACCCTGACCGTAGCTGGTGCCATTGATACTGACCGTGGAGTTCTCCTGCCAGGTGGGCGTCTCCTCGGTGTAGCCAGCGGTGCCGGCGTTGGCCACATTGTTGGCCACCACATTCAGCGCGGCCTGATTGTTATCCAGAGCCTGCGAGATCAGGCTCAGAGCCGAACTAATCGTGGCCATGCGCGTTCTCCTGCTCTGTCCATCCGTGATCGGGCTCGTCGCCATACCCCCTGCGGCCCATGCGAATATCGCGCAGGCGACGAATCACCTCGAGATTGGCGCGGGTAGCGTCCAGCACCCGGGCAAAGGTCTGCATATCGGTTTGCGCCCCGAGCGCCTGCGCAACCAGCTCCGGGTGAGGACCGCTGGCGGCCTTGGGCAGGTCGCGGTTCAAAGCCTGACAGGAGGAGGCCAGCTCTTCAAGCCGATCGGCATCCAACTGCGCAAGCGCGCGCGACGCCTCGACAACAATGTCTCTGAGCTCGGGTTGGCGTGCTTCGCTGGTGGCTTGCATGGAGCGGTTCCTCTCTGGCTTTCTCAAAGGCTGTTCATGCCTCCACGCCAGTTGCGGCTGCGGACGGCGGTGCGGGCTCCGGGCGACCCGCAACCATGCGGCCCGGGGCGGAGACGTGTTCAACTACGAGACAACTTGCGCGCCGAGCTTTTAGGCGCTGGCCATCATGGAGTCAATCATTTTGGAGGCCACGGCCGAGGCAGACACGTTGTAGGTCCCGGCTGCCAGCATGGCCTGGATCGAGGCGACTTTGTCCATCCGCACCCCGTCGCCGGACGCCGTCTGTGAGACCTCGCTGGCGGCACTGCTCAGCGTGGCGCTGTCGGCGCCCAGGGCACTCGGGCCATTGGTAACCGTGGTCTTGGCAGCCGGCGTGGCCTGAGCCGTGTTGTTGACTCCGAGCAGCGTTCTCAAACCGTCAAAGCTGTTACGAATATCCATTTTTCTGTCTCCTTGATGAAGGTATCGGCCTTCCTCTTAATCACTCTAGTCATTTGTTGCTTCCAATCACGGTATTAGAGGTTCCTAACTTGGTTACCGTGTTGGTTACCGAATGGTTACCAGAATGAGAAAAACTGCCGATGATCCTAGTGGCAATTCCAAAGCCACCCTGTTGACTGAGGGCGCGCCCGAGGGCCTCAGAGGCATAATCGCCCAGCGCCGATCCGGAGCTTAGACCGCCACCGTCCTCCTGGTCCTCGTCCGAGGACGCCGCGGTCATCGGCTTCAGCAACTCTTTCATCATCATGGCTTCAAAGTCGTGCGCTGCCGCCACCACGCGTGGAGAGACTGAAGATGTTGACCCCGTTGAACTTACTGCCGACGCGAATGAATCCGGTTGCAGCCCTGCGATTCCCGCGGTCATCAGAGAACCTCCAGCTCGGCCTCAAGGGCGCCAGCTTCTTTCATGGCTTGCAGGATCGAAATCACGTCGCGTGCTCCTGCCCCGGTACGTTGCAATTCCTGGACCAAATCCTCCACCGTCGCGCCCTCTTTCAGATCGATCCGGTTCACGGGTTTGTCCACGGCCTGGACAGTGGTCTGCTGCACCACCTGGGTCGTCCCGCCAGACATTCCATTGGGTTGCGAAACCATGGGTGTACTAATCACGTTCACACTCAGCCCCCCGTGCAGGATCGAGACAGGTTGCAGCCGCACTCTGCCTCCAATCACCACAGTCCCGGTCCGCTCATTGACCACCACCCGGGCCCGGGGATAGACCGAAACCTCAACTGACTCAATACGATCCAGCAAAGCCGCCACATCCTCACCGGGCTTGGGCTGGACCTGCACCCGGCGGCTGTCGAGGGCATGCGCGCGGCCGGTCCCGATCATCCGATCGATGGCCCCGGCCATCTGCTCGGCGGTATGGAAGTCAGCCTGGTTCAGCACCACGGTGACCGTCTTCATCTGCGCAAGATCGTAAGGCACCCCACGCTCCACCAGCGCCCCATCCGGAACCCGCGCCGTGGTGGGGTGGTTCATCTGTCGCGAATTGCCGCCTCCGGAGGCCACATAGCCGCCCAGAACCAGGGCGCCCTGGGCCTGGGCAAAGATCTGCCCGTCGGGCCCGTAGAGTGGCGTCATCAGCAGAATTCCGCCTTCGAGCGACTTGGCGTCGCCGGCCGAGCTGACCGTCACGTCCATCTTCGAACCCGGCTGGCTGAAGGCCGGCAGCGTAGCGACCACAAAGACGCCGGCCATGTTCTTGACCTGCATGTTGCTGGCGCTGTTGGCGCCGGTGGCAGGTACCGTGATCCCCAGCCGCTGCAGGGCCGAGAGCAGAGTCTGGGCCGGAAAAACGGTCTGCGAGCTGTCTCCGGTGCCGCGCAAACCCACCACCAACCCATAACCAACCAACTGGTTGTCGCGAATCCCCTCAATGGTGGCTACGTCCTTGATACGCGCCAACGCCACCTGCGTCTCACCCAGCACGGAGGCTGCACCCATCGCCAAAGTGAGCGCCACAGCCAGCGCCACCCACCAGATCAAGCCCGGAAATCTGACCATCGCCCTGCTCACCGCTGTCCCCCTCATCCGAACTCTTTCCCCTCTAGCTAGAAGACCCAATCCGCTGCAGTTCACGCGGCGATTGCGTTAGAGTTTTCCAATGAAATCACGTTAAAAAACCAGCAGCTTCTCCAGGAACCTGACCACCGGGTTCTGCCGGTACGTCGAGTCGTTCACAATACCCTTGCCCACCACCTCGAGCTCCAGATCGGTCATCGCCGTCGACTGCACCTCGTTCTGGGCGCTCACGTCCTCCGGGCGCACCAGCCCGCGCAGCTTGATCAACTGGGTCTGTTGCGAAAAGGTCAGCTGGCGGGTAGCCTGAACCACCATCATGCCGTTGGGCAGCACATCCACCACCTCACCGCCGAAGGTCGTCGCCAGGCTGGAGTTGGTGGTGCTCTGTCCTTGGGCTGTCAATCCGGAGCTACCCGTGACGCCCAGAAGATTCTGCAGGTTGTTCGCCGTCTTGAGCTTGCCAAACAACCCGGTCAGCCCGGAACTGGCGCTCGAGGCGCGTGAGTTCTTCACCTGCCCGTCGGTAGAAGCAGCCAAGCTCTCCGAGACCACGATCGAGAGCACGTCATGGAGCCGGGTGGCCTTGGCATCGGTGGCCAGCCGGACTAGTCGGCCTTCGGAACTCCAGATGGAGCCGGGCGAACGCACCTCGGCCGCCTGCTGGGCACGCACCCGCTGAACATAGTTGGCCAGCGCCGTCTCGGGCGGGGTCAGCTTGACCGCGGCCTCCTTCTTCGGAGCCTTGGCCCAGAGTCCCGCGGCCCCAGCCAGAATCGACAGCACCGCCAGGGTCCCAACCAGCTTCAAGTTCTTCATCGTCTGTTCCCTTCAACGCTTATGATCACCACCCGACCGGGCCCCATGGCCACGGCCCGCACCACGCCTCCGGAGACCTTCAGGCGCACGTTCAGCTCCGCGCCCTCGGCAGCGGGTTCCAGGGCAATGCCTTCAAAACGAGCCTCAAGAACCGGCGTCGTCTCCTCCACCACCACCTTGTCGCCCCCGCGAATGATGGGCTTGAAGCTGGTCACCGGAGGCAGCGCCGACTGGTTCAGGTCCGCCACGCTCTGCGCGCTCCCGGCCTTGGCAGGGCCTGACACCAGCAGTAGACGGCCTGGAGCTCCGGGCCGGGCCGGATCGCGCACCAACCACCAATGATCGCCGGTGGCTGGATCGACGATCTCCCGCAACACCACCGCATCGGCGCCCGAGCCATGACCGGAGCTCAGCAGCGCCTGGCTGGCATCCTGAGCGCCGACAGGCAGAGCCAGACTGCAGCCGCCCACAAGACAGCCGAGGATTGCCGCCCCCCACCCTGTTGCCCGGAAGTTGTTGGCTGCCCTGGTCATGGTTCTGGCCCCTGCTTTCATCCTGCTGCTGCGTGCGGAAAACTCCACGGCTAGGAGTGCGCCATGGCGTTGGCCTGCGAATACATGTCGTCGGCGGCCTTGATCACCTTGGAGTTCGACTCGTAGGCGCGTTGGGCCAGCACCATCTGCACAAACTCGGTGACCACATCGACGTTGGAGTTTTCAAGATAACCCTGCTGCAGGGTGCCCAGACCCTCGGTGCCACCGGGATTGCCCAATACGGCATCGCCGGAGCTGAGGGTGGCCGTGAGCAGGTTCGCCCCCATGCTTTCCAAACCTCCCGGATTGGGGAAGGTAGCCAGCTGCAACTGACCCAGCTGCGAGGGGTTCTGCTGACCGGCGAGCGTTGCGTTCACCACGCCGTACTGGGTGATGGTCACCGCCGTGGCGTTGGCCGGAATCGTAATGGTCGGAATCAGCGGATCGCCGGCGGTGGTCACGATCGTGCCCTGGTTGTTCTGTTGGAACTGCCCGGCGCGGGTGTAGGCGATGGTGCCGTCTGGCCGCTGCACCTGAAAGAAGCCGGTCCCTTCAATGGCGACATCGAGCGGGTTCGAGGTTTGGTTCAACGAACCCTGGGTGGTGATCACCTCGGTGGCCGCCGACTTGGTGCCAAGACCGATCTGCAATCCGGCCGAGATGGTGTTCTGACTCTGCGCCGCTCCCGGCGTGACCAGGTTCTGGTAGACCATATCCTGAAACTGAAGACGAGTCTGCCGAAAGCCGGTGGTTGAGGAGTTGGCCAGGTTGTTGGCGATCGTATCCAGATTCATCTGCTCGGCGCTCATGCCGCTGGCAGCTGTGTACAGTGCTCTGATCATGGTTTCTCCGCTCTGGAAACCCCGCTAAACGCGGGGCAGATCCTCGGTAGCAAACTTGTTGAAGTCGGTATGGAAGACCGTCAGCGCCTTCTGCATCATCTCGGCCTGCCGTTGCATGACGATCAGCTCCAGCGACCCTTGCACCATATCCTGATTGGCGCTCTCCAGCGCGCCCTGGCGCACCGAAGAGTTTTTCGAAGCCACCGGGGTCACTCCCTGGGGGGCGATATAGTGATTCGCACCCTCGGCCGTAAGCTCGGTTCCTGTCGGAAAGGTGACCACCGCCAGGCTGGCCACATTGCCGCCCGCCACCGACAGGTTGCCTTCAGCGCCGACCGAGACCTCACCGGGCGGAACCTGAATGGCCCGGCCAGTGGTAGAGAGCACAACGTCGCCGGCCGTGGTCACAAGCCTGCCGTCGGTTGCCCGGCGGAAACTGCCGTCGCGGGTGTACCTGACCCCGTTGGCGGTCTGGATCATGAAGTAGCCATCGCCCTCAATCGCCAGATCCAGGGGATTGCCGGTTGACTGCAGAGCGCCCTGCACCGTGCTGAGCCGGTCGCCACCGATCAGGCCGTAATCGTTCACGGTGCGGCCCAGTTGCGAATTGGCAGCGTCCGGCCCCATCAGCGCGGAACGAAAGAACTCCCGCTCCGCCCGGTAGCCGGGCGTCTGGGCGTTGGCAAGATTGGTGGCTGCCATGTCCAGGGCCTGAGTTCGAGCCACCAGACCGGTCATCGCCGCATAATATCCACTGTCCATCGCAGTCCCTCCAACTACTGTCCGAAAACGGAGCAGTTTGGGGGCCGGAAAGAAAGCAGGGGCAATTAGAGAAGATTAGGAATTAGAGGAAGGGGCTAAAACAGGGAGTTTGCATCCAGGGCGAAGGAGGGATGGCGGGATCGAGCGCCAAGAAGAATATTTTAAACCTTCCGGAGCGCCGCGCTTGACGGGCAGAATCCACAGCAGAACGGCACCGTCTCAGCATATTAGCCGATTCTCATACCCACGTGGGGCCACGCAGGATGAAGTGAGGCTCGCGTGCAACCTCCAGCCGCTTTCATATCTGACCAGAGAGGGCTCAACGCGGTCTGCCGGATGCCATCGGGATTCCCCGATCAGAATCACATCCGCAGACCGAGTCAGCAAGGCACGGACTGTCTGGAAAGCCGTTCTGGAGTCGTCCCACTTCCCGGCAGCTCCTGGCTCAGCCCCAAGGCTAGCGCCCAGGAGCTGTCGCACAGGTGGGTGGGTTAACCCAGGTTACTGCAGGCCGTCGCAGACGATGGTGACTTCAAAGGTCTCTCCATCGAAGGCGTAGATATGGTGCAGCTGGAACTCTGGAGCCTGCACGTGAAGGTTGTAGTCGCGGCCCGTGATGACGGCTGGAACCGAGAGGCCGCAGTTGGCTGCGAGCTCCGGAACCTTGCCCTTCCACGCGCCAGCCAGCATGTTGCAGATTTCGCCAATGCCGTCCTTGACCGTGTCGTCAATCTCCGCGAATTCCATGCCGGTCATACAGGCCGCGATCTTCATCGCCGCCGGTCCACCCGAACGGAAGACACAGGCGCCGCTCAACAGGCCGCCAAAGCCCACCACTGCGGTTACCGACTCGGGAACCTGAGGTCCAACAGCTGTGGCGCGCTCGCAATTGACGCCCAGCATCATGTGGAAGACCTCTTCCACGCTTGCATCCAGGTTCCTGGGATCTGACACCTGTTGCACGGATTCACGCAATGAAACTGCCATTGGACGCTCCCTGTCTTGGTTAGCCGATACGCGCCATTGCGCGACCGACCCCGAACGTACGCCATTGAGCAACACAGAGGTTACCTCCTTCAAGCAGCATGAACCAGCGGTAGAACTCTCTCTTTCACCTGCTCTGCGGTGAACGGCTTCCGAATGTAGCCCTGCGCTCCAGCCTGAATCGCCTGCTTGACATGCTCTTCACTGGACTCCGTTGTGATCATGACCACCGGCACACCGGGAGCCAGGTTCTGCAACTTGATCTGACGGAGGAATTCAAGACCGTCCATCGAAGGCATGTTGATATCGGAAAGGATCAAATCCACCTGCTTGGCCTTCAGCAGGTCCAGACCTTCGGTCCCACTGCCGGCCTCGTGAACGATCATTGGATCCAGGCCCGCCTGCCGCAGTGCACGTTCAACGATCTTCCGCATCACCGAAGAATCGTCAACAATCAAGGTACGAATCTCACTCATCCCCAAGCTCCTCTGTTAGTTTTCCTATCGGCGCGGCAGGAAAAACCATGAGCAGGAGTTCCGTCCTGGTTGATCCGTACCAGATGCCGAGGCGGCGCGCTCCTGTTTCAGCTCGGACGCACCGAGCAGATCAGATCTTCCACTCCATCCAGATCAGGCACCGGCATGTGCTGCTGGCGACGCCACATCCTCAACCACAGGCAGTCATGAACCCGTACCAGCTTGGCTTCAGCCGGCTTGGCCCGCTCCAGCCGCTTGGCAATGGCCTGCACCAATACCGGCTCGGAAGCCGCTTCCAGCAGCTCCACGGACGGAAAACGCGCACTCAGCATGCGCGTGTGCGCAGGCCGGAAATCGCTTTCGAGCACAATGCCGCTCTCCACCCGCAACCCCGTCATCCGCTCCACCGCCAGCGCCAGCACCGGGTCCAGCCGGTCCTCGTAGCCGAGATAGAGAATCTTGCCCGCTGCCACACGCAAGGGAAGCGCGCCAAAGGCATCCACAAACAGCCGCGGTACCACCGAGGTGAGCCCTTCAGCGTCGTGAAACTCCATGCCCAGCACCGGACAGGCCCACTGCAGTGCGATCCCGCGAGCGATCATCTGCTCCCCCACGCCCTGCTGGTGCATCAGCCAGTAGCCCAGCCTTCCCCCGCCAGCTGCCTTCTGCGCATCCACCGCCGCACGCAGTTGCAGGGCACTGATCCAGCCCTGTTGCAGCATCAGCAAACCCAGAGGAATGCGGTGGCGATGGACCTCGCTCGAAGCCCCACGACCATCCATCTCCCGGCCCAGAGCCACGGAGACCATGGCCGCCGTGCATTCGGCCGAACAGCTCCAGCCCCCTTCAAAGATAGGCGCAGAACGGCTGCGCCAGAGCCTGATCCAGCCGGTATGGCAGGCTGGGTTGGCGCAATGTTCAAACAAGGATACGGAACTGCGCGAGCGTGGCGCGGGTTCCGGGGTAGCCATCCGGAGCTGGCCGGCCAGCTCGATGCGTTTGGCGTTGACCGCCTCCAGCAAAGATTCGCGACGTCGATCCAGACCTAGAACAGGCATCGGATACTCTCCAGACGCTTTCTCGGTGCCGAGACTTCCGTAATGCGCAGGCCGAAGTTGCCGTTGACCAGCACCACATCGCCACGGGCCACGATCTTGTCGCCCACGATCAGATCCACCGGGTCCGAGACATGGCGGTCCAGCTGGACCACGTCGCCCGGGCCCAACTCCAGCAGCTCTCCCAGCGGCATCTCGCGGCAACCAAAGCGCAAGGAGGCTTCGAGCTCGACATCGAGCAGCAACTCCAGTCCCGGGCTCATCTGGGTAAGCGAAGTGTCGGTCGCGGCCGGACGTGCGGGCGGGTGCGCCGCCGCGGCAGCAGCGGCAACCTTCGGTTCCGCAACGGGCTTGGCTTTGGGCACTTTCACTTCGTCGCGGACCAGGATCTGCCAGCTGCGATCAGCCGCGCGCAACTGAAAGGTGTGCGAGACCTGGCTGACCGCAGGCGTCTCTTCGACGCCCTCCACTTTGCATTTCTTGCCGGTCTTGGCCAGTAACTCGCCGGCCGCGGCCTCAAAGGTCTCCCGCAGCAGCTCCGCCCAGCCGCTTCTCTGGTCCATGCCCTCACCGAGCAAGGGCGAGTCGAGGACCGAGCTATCCAGCATGACCGTCAACCGGCCTTGCTCGTCGCCGGTGATAGAGGCTACAAAGCCGATGGTTTCCTTGGTCGGCTTGGGAAGCGACTCCTCCATCGTCGGCTCACCGGCCAAGGCCTGCGAGAACAGATCGGTGGCTACACGAATCCAGCAATCAAGATAGCTTGTCATTAGTTCACCGCCTCACTGATTCTGCTCTCCAGAGCCGCGGCGCGATGCGGGCCCAGCCGCATGGGCCGAGCGGCCACCAGATCCTGGCCACCCACCCGCCAGACAGGTAGACTGTTGGCCGGCAGATCCAGCCGCAGGATGGAGCCGACTTCAAGCTGTTCGAGAACCCCGGCCGTGATGCGCACCGAAGGCAGTTGCAGGGAGCAACCAATGGGAATCTTCTTGGCCGCGGCGGCAATGCGGGCCCGGGTGTCGCCCGCATGACGGCGGCGGCGCGCCCAGTCACTGGTCAGGCGGCGCAGAATGGTGTTGGCCACCACCGCCGGAAAGGCCAGGTTCAGCAGCCCCGAGCTATGCGGCATGCGGATTTCAAAGCTCAAACAGAGGGTCTTCTCGG
>Ga0181529_10000356_pt1 | contig 67761 bp, 63 predicted proteins | sample PEATcosm2014_Bin_36_FD_119763 | JGI IMG/M metagenome (GOLD analysis project Ga0181529, IMG submission 119763) | Peatland microbial communities from MTU Mesocosm Facility, Houghton, MI, USA - PEATcosm2014_Bin10_30_metaG | ecosystem: Environmental > Terrestrial > Soil > Wetlands > Peat | place...
CCGTGTTCGGCGGCCACTTTGGGCTTGATGCCGCGCCAGGATCCGCCGTAGCGCGCAATGACGATGGCGCCCTTCACGGAAACGCCCAGGCGGTCCAGTTCCTCATAGTCGGCGGGGATGCCGAAGTTCACGTAGACCAGGGGCGCGGTGACATCGCCGTCGGCGGAATACGCGTTGTAGGAGGGCAGTTGTTCGGCTTTCTGGGACGAGGTGGGGTCTTGCGCCACGGCGGGCTCGTCGAGCCTGGCGGTGAAGCGATGCGGCTCGGTCAGTTCGACGGCGCGCTCCTGGGGAGTGGGGAAGAGCACGTCGAAGTTCTCGATGGCGGCGTCGAGGCCGAACTCCTTGAGCTTGGAGAGAAGCCACTCGGCGTTGTCCTTATCGTAGGGAGAGCCGACGTGATGGGGCCGGGCGGAGAGGCGCTGCATGTAGGCGCGCAGATTGGCGGGGTCGGGAAGGGCGCGGAACTTGGCCTCCCAGTCGCGCTCGGCGCGGGAGGAATCGGCCGAGTAGCCGCGCAACGACGGCGCGTCGGCGGGGAAGGCCAGAGAGGTGGAGAGGAAGAGGCAAAGGGAATAGACCGTCAGCCGTGTCATGGGTGAGATCTATTTTAAGCGAATGCTTCCGGCGCAGGGGTTCGGGACGCGAGGATCGGCTCATCGCACCCGTACGCCCTGAAACCCGCTACCTTTCACGGTGAGGCCGGGCGGAGCATGTTGACGTTTTGGGTTTCTGAAGCCGGTCAATCTTGCAAGACATTAGGGGTAATTCTGAAAGAGGTGAACCGACATGGCAAGTCTGGATCGGTCTCAATGCCCGGCCGTGGAAAGCGTCCCCGGTAAAATCAGCGGCGCGTGGGTTTTCAAAGGAACGCGTATGCCCGTGCAGACCGTCTTTGAGAATCTTGAAGCCGGCAGGTTGGTCGAAGAGATCACAAAGGTTTTCGACGTGACGCCGGACGAAGTCAAAGCCGTGATTCGCTTCGCCACCGAAAGCCTCGCGAAATCGAGGATCAGTCCACGCCCGCGGTTCCAGGGGCTCGCGATGGTTATCGATTGCGCCCTGCACGTCGCGAGCGAAATCGGCATCCATGGCGGCAGTCGAATTCTTTGACATGAGCGCCAACACTTCCGAGACCTTGCGGCGCGGAGGGGATGCGGGACGCAGCACCGCGACGGGCTGGCGGTCATGTTCCACAACGACGTCCAGGCCGTGACGAACTACCTTTTCCAATGCGGCCGCGAAGTCTCTCGCGACTTCCGCCTCGCTCATGTGCAGTTCAGCCATATCTTCGATCAAACGTCCTCTTTGCCCTACATGCGCCGCCTCGCCCCTACATCGATGGCGTCGCGAAGCGGGAGAAGAAGCTATCGGAGTTCCAGTGGGGACGCGCCGGATCGTTGGCCACGCGCTCGATCAAATCCAGAATGATGCGGTCGAACCGGGCGGCCGCGGCTGCGTCCACCGGCTGATTCAGGTCGTCGGCCGGCTTGTGATAGATATTGCGCACCCAATCCTGGCGAATCTTCATCTCGGGCGATCCCGGTTCGTAGCCAAATTTGAAGGCCAGCGCGGGAATGCCGCGGCGGATGAAGCTGTACTGGTCGCTGCGGATGAAGCGGTTCTGGTCGGGCTCCTGGTCCACCTGCACATCCACTCCCTGGGCCTTGGCGGCGGCGCGGACGGTGTCCCCCAGCGTCGATTCGCTCAGTCCTTGCACCTCGATCACCTTCAGCGGATAGAGCGGCAGGAACATGTCGAGATTGATATCGGCCACAATCCTATCGCCCGGCACAGTGGGATGAGCCGCGAAGTAGCGCGAACCCAGCTCACCTTTCTCTTCGGCGGTGACCGCCAGAAAGATCACCGAGCGCTTCAGTTTGTGGCCCGACGCCTTCAACAATCGGGCAATCTCCAGCACGCTGGCGATGCCCGAAGCGTCGTCCATGGCGCCGTTGTAGATGCTGTCGCCGTTCACCGGGCGTCCGATGCCCAGGTGGTCCAAGTGGGCGGACATGATGACGTACTCCTGTTTCAGCTTGCCCGATCCGGGAAACAGGCCGGCCACGTTGGGCGCTTCCACCGCGGCGCGCTTCTCCGTAACCGTCGCTCGCAGCGTGACCGGCAAGGGGAAGCGCGGTAGCGGTTGGTTGTCCTGGGCCAGTTTCTGCAGCTCCGCCAAAGTGTGGCCCGTACCCTCGAAGAACTTGGCGAAACCGCGCGCCGTGATGGTGATGGCGGCGGCCTGGCCGGCGGTTTCCTGCAGCGCCGGGTCGGCCAGGAAGAACGAGGGCGGCTGCGGACCGCCCGCGCCGCGTCCGCCGCCACCTGCCGCACCGCGACCTCCCCGTCCAGCGGCGGCGGCGTCAGCGCCAGCGCCAGCGGCATTAGCGCCGGCGGCATCGGCGGCAGCTCCGCGTCCGGCTCCCGCGCCCGGTCCGCGCGGGCTGGGAATGGTGGCCACGCCGATGGCGCCGGCGCGGTGCAGGGCGGCCCACCGTTCCGCGCCCGACGAGAAATGCGATTTGACGTTGTTGGACGCCTGCACGGGTCCCTGCGCGCCCAGATACACGGCGATCTTTCCCTTGAGGTCGAGCCCCTGCAGATCGTCATAATGGGCCTCGGGAACCACCATGCCGTAGCCCACGAAGACCATGGGCGCTTCCACGGAGCCGGCGGCCTCGCTACGCGAACTGAGCGACGCGTCGGCGGCTTCGAGCGGCTCCGCTTTGCCGTCACGGACCACCGCCAGGCTGCTCTCGGCGGCCACCAGTTGGCGGGTCTCGAACTTCACCGGTTGCAGATAGCCGACCGTGCCGGCGGGCTTCAGTCCCATGTGCTGGAACTGGCCGGACACGTATTCCACGGCCTTGCCGAAGCCGGCGCTGCCGGTGTCGCGGCCTTCCAGTTTATCGTCGGCCAGAAACTGAATGTGCGCCCACCACAGCTTGCCTTCGGCGGCGAAATCGGCTGCAAACAGGGCCGTGGCGGCCAACAACCATAAGAGGAGAACGGGTTTCTTCATGAAGCGCTCGATCCTTATAGGAGTACCATATCCGCTCCTCCATCCGTTCGCGATCTGCTACGCTACCCCCCATGGCTCTCCTCTTCGAACAGTTCTACCTGGGATGCCTGGCGCACGCATCGTATCTGATCGGCTCGGAGGGCCATGCCGCGGTAGTGGATCCGCAGCGCGACGTCGGGCTGTACCTGGAAGCGGCCGCACGGCTCGGCGTGCGCATCGAACACATCATCGAAACCCACCTGCACGCCGATTTCGTCTCCGGGCATGCGGAACTGGCGGCATCGACAGGCGCCGCGATTTATTTGGGCGAAGGTTCGGGCGCGACCTTTCCGCATGTCGCCGTGAAGGATGGCGACGAGATCCGGTTCGGCCAATGCCGCTTGCGATTTCTGCCGACGCCGGGCCATACCCTGGAGAGCATCACTGTGGTGGTGACCGACCTGGAGCAGGGATCCGCGCCGCTCGCCGTGCTGACGGGCGACACGCTATTCATCGGCGACGTCGGCCGGCCGGATCTGTCCGATACCCATACGCCGCAGGACCTGGCGGGGTTGCTCTACGACAGCCTGCATAACAAACTGCTGGCCCTCCCCGACGATGCGCTGGTGTATCCCGCGCACGGCGCCGGATCCCTGTGCGGACGCAATATCGGCAGCGATCGCAGTTCCACCATCGGGCGGGAGCGGCGGTCGAATTACGCGCTGCAACCCATGACGCGCGATCAGTTCGTCCACCTCATGACGGACGATCTGCCGCCGCGTCCCGAGTATTTCCGGCGCGACGTGGAGGCCAACCGGCACGGCGCCGCGGCGCTCGATAGCCTGCCGCCGCTGGCATCGCTCGCGCCGTCCGAGGTGCTGCGCCGCCAGCACGAAGGCGCCACGGTGCTCGACACGCGCACCACCGCCAACTACTGCTCCGGACATGTGCCGCGCTCCGTGCAGATCGGATTGGGCGGGCAATTCGCCGCCTGGGCGGGAACTTTGCTGGGACTCGACCGCGATCTGATCCTGGTCACCGAAGACGCCAGGAGCGCCGAGGAAGCCCGCCTTCGCCTGGCGCGCGTGGGAATCGAGCGGGTTGCCGGCGTTCTGGAAAACGGCATTCCCGGTTGGGCCGCGGCCGGGCAGGAACTGACATTCACCGATCAGATTCCGGCGGCGCACCTGCAAGCGGAAAGGGAAGACGACGCCGCGCTCCGCGTACTCGACGTGCGCGGTCCCGCGGAGTGGAACGCCGGACGTATCCCCGGCGCGGAACTGCATCCGCTCGATCAGCTTCAGGCATGGCTGGCCACGACCGGATCGGGCGGCCGCGATGTTCCGGTGGCCGTCTGCTGCAGGGGCGGGTATCGCAGCACCATCGCGTGCAGCCTGCTGGAGTCCGCCGGGTTCACGGAGATTCTCAACGTGATGGGGGGCTTCGATGCGTGGGCGAAAGCCGGACTGCCGGTCGAGAAGAGCGCCTAGCCGCCGAGTCCGACGAACACCACGCCGACCAGGATCAGCCCCAAGCCCACGAACTTCTGCGGCGAGAAGGTTTCCTTGAAGAACAGCCGCGACCACAGCAGCGTCCAGATGTACCCAAGCGAAACCATGGGATACAGCACCGAAAGCTGGCCTCCCTTGATCCCGAAAATGTAGAAGACGGTGGACGCCAGATACAACGCCACCCCGGTGGCCAGATTGAGATTCAAGTAGCTGCGCAGCGATTTGTCCAGCTTGTCGGCGCCTTTTTTCAAAAAGACGGCGCCGAACGATCCCACCACGCCGCCGAGGAACACCAGCAGGATGGATCTCAGGAGCGGCGTCATTTGCGGCCTCCGCGGCCCAATATGGCGACGCCGATCACAATCACCGTGATGCCGATATTCTTGAACAGGTTGGGCTTCTCGCCGAGCAGCGTATAGGACAGCAGGGTGACCCACACGTAGGTGAGGGAAATGATGGGGTAAAGCATCGACAGCTCGCCCTGGCGCAGCGCCAGCACCATCAGCAGCGTGAATCCGCCATAGAGGAGCAGTCCCGCGATCAGCGGAACGTTGGTCGCGAGCGCGACGACATTCAACGAGAAGTTCGCCGACGCCATTTTAAACAGGATCTGCGCCGCCGCGCCCAAAAGCGTACAGAAGAATACCAGCGCGATGGACCGTCGCGCGGTACGCGGTACGTCGGGTGTTTGTGGGGATTCCACGCTTGGAGTGGTCAACTCAAAACAGGATAGCAAGGATTCAAGTTAGAATGAATGTCTGTGGATGAAGAGAACCTGACCGCGGGCGAACCCGCGGGGGCGGACGAGCCCGCGCAGTCCGCCGCACCCCAACCATCGGCCGAACCCGCGGAACCGGCCGCACTCCCGCAACCGCCCGATCGCGCGATGCTCGAAGCTCACCCGGTGGAACCGGTGGCCGCGACGGCGCTCGAGCCGGAGAACCAACTGGCTGCCGCCGTGCTGACGGATGCCGCGGACCCTCTGGCGGAACCGCTGGGGGAGGGCGAGCCGCTGGTGGAAGAAGCGCCGCCCGAGCCCGAACCCGTGGCATCGCAACCGCAGCGCGGCTTCATCGCCGAGTGGTGCGTCACCATCATCCTGCTGCTCTTCGGCACCACCAACCTGGTGCAGGCTTTCGTCATCCCCACCGGATCGATGGAAGACACGCTGCTCATTGGCGACCATCTGCTGGTGGACAAGATGGCGTATTCGCCGGCGCGCGGCATCGAAAAATGGGTGCTCCCCTATGAGGACGTGAAACGCGGCGACATCATCGTGTTCCGCTATCCCATGGAGATTCAGCAGACCTTCGTGAAGCGCTGTATCGGCGTCCCAGGCGACCGGATCCACCTGGTGGACAAGCAGCTCTGGCTCAACGGCAAGCCCATGGACGAGCCGTACGTCTACCACAAGACCGAGTACATCGATTCCTATCGCGACAATTTCCCCTCGGAGCCCAATGTCCATCTGCTGCCGGGCGCGCGCGACATGCTGCGCAACCACCTGCGGAACGGCGAGATCGTGGTGCCCGAGGGCCACTACTTCGCCATGGGCGACAACCGCGACTATTCCTCCGACAGCCGCTACTGGGGCTTCGTGCCGCGCGGCAACATCATCGGCAAGCCGCTGATCATCTACTGGTCGTACGACGCGCCCACCGACGCGCTGGCCGGCCCGTTTGCGCTCGACCACCTGCTGGACATGGTGCTGCATTTCCCCACCAAGACGCGCTGGAAGCGGACCTTCCAATTGATCCACGGTTACCCATTGAAGTGATGAATCCCCATCAGTACGGTTTGATCCTGGCCGGGGGGCGCGGTACGCGCTTCTGGCCGCGCAGCCGCAAGCGCTCCGCCAAACAAGTTCTCAATGTGGTGGGCGAGCGTTCGCTCATCCAGGCGACGGTGGACCGCCTGTCGCCGGTGATCGCACCCGAGCGCCTGTGGGTGATGACCAACGAATATCTGCGCGACGCCATCGTCAAGCAGCTTCCCGAGATTCCGGCGCGCCAGGTGCTGGCCGAACCGGTGCAGCGCAATACCGCGGCGGCCATCGGCCTGGCAGCCCACATTCTGCACTCCCTCGACCCGGCGGCCGTGATGGGCGTGTTCCCTTCCGATCACGTCATCGGCAAACCGGCGGCCTATCGCACGGTCGTCAAGAGCGCGTTTCGCGGCGCGGCGGCGGACCAACTGATGGTAGTGGGTATTCAGCCGCGCTGGCCGGAGACCGGCTACGGCTACGTGGAATTCCCGCGCGGGTTGGAGCCGGGCGGCTCGACCGCGCTCGGAGTGCGCAAGTTCCACGAGAAGCCCAACCTTCCCAAGGCGCGGCGCTACCTGGCCGCCGGAAATTTCTTCTGGAACAGCGGCATGTTCTTCTGGCGCGCCGATACGCTGCTCGATCAATTGCGCCAGCATCTGCCCAAGACGGCCACCGTGCTGGCTTCCCTGCCCCGCTTCGGCGCGCGCGATTTCGGCCGCAAGCTGGCGCTGGCCTTCCCCTTGTGCGACAGTATCTCGATCGATTTCGCGGTGCTGGAGAAAGCCGCCGCGGCGGGCAAAGTCAGCGGTATTGCCGCCGGCGATTTCGGCTGGAGCGACGTGGGAAGCTGGAACGCCGTGTTCGAACTGCTGCCGCGCGATGCCGATGGCAACGGCGCCGGTCTCGACTCCATCTGCCTGGAGGCGCACAACAACTTCGTCGACGCGCGCGGCAAGCTGGTGGCGCTGCTGGGCGTCGACGATCTGATCGTGGTGGATACGCCCGACGCCCTGCTGGTAGCCTCGCGCAACCGCGCGCAGCAGGTGGGCGACATCGTGAAGGCGCTGGAGCAGAGGAAACGCGAAGATCTGCTGTAGCTATGCCGCCGTCCAGCCGCCGTCGATGGTCATGATCGACCCGGTGACGAACTCCGCTTCCGCCGAGCACAGGTAGCGCACCAGGTTCGCCACTTCTTCGGGACGGCCCATCCGCCCGACGGGCTGGCGCGCGTGCAGTTCGGCGCGCACTTTCTCTTTTTCGTGCTTGTGAAATTTCTCCAGATACGCCTCCACGAAGGGCGTTTCCACCGTGCCGGGACACACGCAGTTGACGCGCAGGCGGCCGGCATAGTCGATGGCCAATTGCCGCGACAGGGCCACCACCGCTCCTTTGGTGGCGCAGTACGCGAAGCGCCGCTTGACCGCAACCAGGCCCGATACGGAACCGATATTGACCACCGTGCCCTTGGCCGCCAGAAGCTGCGGCATGGCGGCTTTGGTGACCAGGAAGACGCCTTCGACATTGACGCGCATGAGCCGCCGGAAGTCTTCGGCCTCGGTCTCCTCGATACCGCCGACCAGGCCGATTCCGGCGTTGTTGACCAGGATGTCGAGCCGGCCCAATGCCGGCACCACGGCGTTGACCTGAGCCTCGGCGGTCACATCCAGCACGCAGGCCCGCGAGCCGGCGAGTTCGCGGGATACGGATGCCGCGCGCTCGCCATCGATATCGGCAATCGTGACCGCGGCACCGGCCCGGGTCAGTGCGCGGCACACCTCCAGCCCGATCCCGCTGGCGCCGCCGGTGACCAGGGCAACGCGTCCATCCAGACGAAAAGCAGAGTCCATGTTGCGAGAATAACAGGCGGCGGGCGGTAAGCCATCAGCCTTCAGCCGTCAGCTCCCCGGGTGCATCGCGTCGAGTCGCGGTCCGTGGGAGTCTGTAGTTGGGATATCGCCGGCGCCTGGAACCGTGAGCGTGAGCGAACGGCCCGAGCGGCAGATGATTTGTCCAGCGTGCGCGGATCGGGAGTCTTGGGGAACGCGTCGTCTCGCTCGGGCCGCTCGCTCACGCTCACGGTTCCAGAGAAGCACCGGCCAGCCATCCTCCGCGCATGGACAAGCCGATGGCTGAAGGCTCACTTCGCCAGCACCACCCGGTTGGCGCCCGGCCCCAAGGGCTCCTGCGACGCTCCGTCGTGCCAGCGAACCCGCGCGGCTACCGCCAGGGCCGCCAGGTAAAACAGGCCGCCCATCATCAGCGTCTGTACCAGCCCCATGTAAATCGCCGCCACCAGCGCCGCCACCGATCCGAAAACGCTGGCCGCCGCGTTCAACGACCACGCCCATCGCACCGACGGCGCATGCCACACCTCCAGACGCTGCAGCGCGCAGGGAAACGGCATGCCCAGGACGAATCCCAGCGGCGCGATCACGGCTACCGTCAGCGCCATCTTCACGCCCCACGGCAGCCACACCAGCGCGGACAGCGCCCCGGACACCACCAGCGCCAGCGCCGCCGTCAAAATCGCCGCCAGTCCCAGCACTTTGATCAGCCGGCTGTCGCTGTCCCCAACCAGGCGGCGGCTGGCGTAACTGCCCAGACCGCTCGAGACCAGCATGGCGAAGATCACGCCCGTGAGCGCGTCGGTGGGATGGCCCAGAAAGAGGACAAATTTCTGAATCAGCCCCACCTCGATGAAGATGTACCCGGCGCCGATGAACAGGAAGTACAGCAGGAACCCGCGGACCCCGCGCTGCCGCGGCAGGCGCGTCCCCAGCACCACCGGGGCTGCTAACAGGACCAGCAGCGTCGCCACCAGGCTGACCGCCATCAGGCCGAATAGCAGGGGCACCGCCTGGTTGGCGGCTTTGTAATCGGCGGAGAGGTGCGAGGCGGTGCGGAAAAAAGTCCACAGGTCGCGCGGCTGCACGGTAAAAAAGAAGAAGGGACGATTGTCGGTGACCGGCGTGATGTCGAAGCGGTAGGCCCTTTCATAAGCCGCCGGATCCGCGCTGTGCAGCAGATCGCAAAACGGGTTGCGCACCTCCACGCCGGGAAGGTAGACGGTTTGCATGCCGGCGGCCGCAAACAGCGCGCGGGCGCGGTCGACATCGGCCGGTGTGAACGGCTTGCGCGAAATCAGCACGGTGTCGCGCGCGCCCCAACCCTCCACCGACCCCTCCCGGCCCACCATCACGTGCCGGTCGGCATCGGCCTCGTCCAACTGCGACAGCGCCTCGCGCGCCAGCGACACCAGCCGCAGCGACTCGCGCGGCGGGTCGAAACCCCAGCGCGTGAAGGCAATCACCCCATCGTCGGTGAGATGCAGCAGGTAGTCGCGGACCGCGTCCACGGTGTACAAATTGTTCTCCGACAGGGCGAACGCGCCGGCCGCGGTGGACGCCCAGGTATCCACCAGCGTGGCCTGCACCACCTGGTACTTCTCCGTGCTGCGGCGGACGAAGCTGCGGCCGTCCTCCACCACAATGTGGACGCCGGGCCGCGTGTACAAATGGTGGCTTAGCGCGGGATACAGTTGGCGCATGATGGTGGTGGCGATGATCGGATTGATCTCGACGCCGGTGACGTCATGGCTGCCGGAAGCCAGCGCGCGCGCCACGTCCCATCCGCCGCCTGGTCCGATGATCAGCGCTTTGGCGCCCGGCCGCACGGCGTACGGCAAGGCCGGACCCTGTTCCAGCAGATCGTGACTCTGCGCGGCGGTCAGGTGATCCAGATCGAAGGTGGCAATGTCGGTGGACGCGTCGGCATCGATGACGATGGTCTGGCGGCCCTCCGCCTTCTTGTCGACCAGGGCGATGCGCGAGAAGGTGTTCCAGCGCACGAAGGTCTCGACGGGGATGTCCTGACCCTTGGCGTGGCGGATATCGAGAACGTGGTGGCGCTTGTTGTAGGTGAGGAACGCCACCAGCAGCAGGGCCAGAGCGACCGACGCGGCCCGTCCGCGCACCGATCCGGCCATGCTGTGCCAGATGGCGGCGGCGGCGGCGAACATGATGGCGGCGGCCAGCACGGTGCTCTCGCCATCGAACATGCGCAGCAGGCCGAGCAACAGCAGACAGCCCGCGGCGGCGCCCAACAGGTCGAAAAGATACACGCGGTTGACGCGCTCCATGGTAGCGGAAATGGCCAGCGAGACGATGGCGCCGGAAACGAAGAACGGCAGCGCGGTCGAGAAGTAGATGATCGACAGCTTCCAGAACGTGCCCCACCCGAGGTCGCCGACGTCGCCCTTCTGCGCCAGGATGACGATCAGCGCTACTACCACGAGCAGCGCGTTGAGCGCGCTCAAGCGCCCCAGCTTCAGAAACAGCGGGGCCCTCCAGCCGGCCACCACGTAGGAAAACACTCCGCCTGCGCCCAGACCGAAGAGGGCAATGGAGATCGCCAGGAACGCGAAGTGGTAGTACAACACCACGGAAAAGATGCGCGTAATGGCCAGTTCCACCAGCAGAGTCGCCATGGTGGTGAGGGCTACGCACAGATAGATTTGGGGCCAATGAGAGCTATTCGGTTTCACCAAGCGACTTCCATGGTAGCAACCGTAGGCCCTCGCCACCGCGGTGAGGCGCGCTCCCGTTACTGAACGACGATCGGGTACGAGTTGCTGAGGGTGCCATCGGCGAAGCTGACGGCTACATTGATGGCGCCGGTCGGCGAGTTCTGCGGAACCAGCACGTTGATCTGGTAGAGTCCGGCGTAGGGGGCGGCCAATCCGGCAAAGAACGGCGTCGCGGTCGCCGGAACCGTGGACAAGCCGACGCCGAATCCCACCGTGGCCGTATCGATCAATTGGGCGAATGGCCCCGAGGGCGCGGGCTGGCCCGTGGCCACCGAGGGCGACGTTGGCCCCATACCGATGGACCAGATGATCAGCGCGTCGCCGGCATGGGCGGGGTTGGCGGCGCTCGGCACGGTGTAATCGGCCTTAGTGATCACCAGGATTCCCGGCGCGCGCGCCACCACCGGCACCGAAGCCAGGTTGCTGACCGTGCCGTCGTCGCGGGCCGTCTGCACCACGGCTGTTCCCAAGGCAGTGTCGACCGGCATCTGGAACGCCAATTGGTTATAGAAGGCGTAAAATAGCGGGGCTGGCTCGCCGTTGACGGTTACCGACGCGCCTCCCACCGTGGTGGCTAACGGCGGCGCCGGTCCGGGGGTGTACCCGCCCAAGGCTGCGCCATCGAAGGAGAGCTGCGAACCCTTCACCAGCACGATGTCGCCTGGCGACACCGATCCTCCGGGTGTAAAGGTGGCGTTATCGACCACGCCCTGATAGTTGATCTGCGGCGATCCCTTAGCCACCACCTGCAGGTTCACGGGTACCGACACCTGCGTCGCATTGGCGGCATTGGTGGTGAATCCCACGGTCTGACTGCAGGTGCCGATCGGCAAGCCGGTGGGGTCGATCGTCAAACTGGCGCCGGCGGGCGCCGCGGTCACGGTCAACCACGTGGTGGTGCACCCCGCCGGCTGGGACCCGGTCACTCCCGCCGAGCTGACTTGCAGATTGCCTAGTCCCAGATTGGTGAGGGTTATGGGAACCGAAGTGTAGGGCGGCCCGAGCGGCGGCGCGCCTTGCGCCAGGACCACGTTCACGGCCGCGGGAGCCTGCACGATGGGCTGCGTGGTCACGTTCATGGTCACGGCGATGTTCTGGTTATCGGCCGCGAAACTCGATGTGCTCAGATTCATGGTGCCGGTATACGTCCCCGGCGTATTGGCGGGCGTAGCGGCAATCTGGACGTACCAGGGGTACACGAATTTGAAGCTGCCGCTGCCGGAAATGGTCATGCTCAACCAGTTGTTTCCGTCCTGCGTGGTGGCCTGCCACCGCAGATTGCTGTTGGTGGGCGTGAAGACCTGCGTCGAACCGTTGGGCGGCACATAGACGTTGATGCTGGAAGGCACCGCGCCGCCCATATTCACGGTTACGGTGATGGTCTGCGGCGAATCCACGGTTCCCGACGCCCCGGTCACCGTCAGGATTCCGGTTTGCATGCCGGCCTTCAGCGACGAGGTGTTCAGCGCCACGCTGATGGGAACGCAGGTTGCGACGGTGAAGATGGTGGTACAGGGCGCGGCCGCGCCGACCGTGGCCGTGACCCAGGACACCGAGGAAGCGACCGTCAGGGCCAGCGTCCCGGTGCCCGCATTGTAGGCCTCCACCAGTTGCGTGGGCCCATTCTGGCCGACAGCGATGCTGGCCGGACCTACCGTGGTGCTGACCAGACGCAAGGTAGGAGCCGCTTTGGCAAACGGCGTACAACTCAGAGCAACGCAGCTCCAGGCAAGGAAACGGAAGTACCTTAAACCCACTCGAGAGCACCCTTCTTATAAGCCCAGATGTATCCCACAACCAGGATGGCCAGGAACACGGCGACCTCCGTAACTCCGAACCAGCCGAAATTGCGATAACGGACCGCAAAGGGGAAGAGGAAGATGGTTTCCACGTCGAAGATTACGAAGAGAATGGCGACAATATAAAATCGCACCGTGTAGCGTCCCCGCGAATCCGAGGCGGCCTTGATGCCGCACTCATAGGCTTCCAGTTTGGTCTGAAACGGCGCCGATGGACGAATCAGCTTCGCTGCCAGCAGCGCCACGATCGGGAACAGGATCGCCACCACCAGGAAAATGAAGATCGCGAGATAGCCGCTAGGCATGGCCACAATATTACCATGCAGTCGCCGCCGCCGTCGCCGGCAACGTGATTGATCGTACGGCTGCTTTGTGGCAGGCGCTGTGTGCCTGCAGCCGCCTTTCCAGAAGGCCGGACCCGCGCCGAAACGCGGTCCATTGGACCCTGAAACCGGGGTGTCGCCGACGCCTGGAACCGTGAGCGTCAGATGATCTGTCCAGCGTGCGCCGATCTGGAGTCTTGGGGAATGCGTCGCCTCGCTCGGGCCGCTCGCTTCACGCTCGCGGTTCCAGGGAAACGCCGACCGGCAGTTTCCGGAGAGGCAGCCGGTGCGCAGGCAAGATTGCCTGCCCGCACGGATGCGAGAATGAGGAATCCATGACAGCCGACCCGCACGCCGTCTACTCCCAGTTGTTGGCCGAACGCCGCGGCGAGATCGCCGCGCGGGAGCGGACTCACCGCAACATCGGCTATTGCCGCCTGGCCACCATGCTGGCGGCGTGCGTGCTCGCCTGGCTGGCGCTGGTGCAGAAGACCGCGTCCTTCGCCTGGGAACTCGTTCCCGTCACCGCATTCGTCGCCCTGATCGTGTTCCACGAACGCATCCTGCGCCTCGCCGAGCGCAAACGCCGCGCGGCGCGCTACTTCGAGCGGGCACTGGCGCGGCTGGACGGCCAATGGGGCGGAGTCGGCGAAGCCGGCGAGCGCTACGTGGATCCCGCTCACCCCTACGCCCAGGACCTGGATCTGTTCGGCCGCGACTCGCTTTTTGAACTGCTGTGCTGCGCCCGTACGCATATCGGCGAGGACACGCTGGCGCGCTGGCTGCTCGCCCCGGCCGAGCCCGAGACCGTCCGCGCCCGCCAGCAGGCGGTAGAGGAACTGCGCCATCGGCTGGATTTGCGGGAGTCGCTGGCGGTGGTCGCCGAAGAGGCTCGCACCGGCGTGGACCCGGTGGCGCTGGCCGGCTGGGGCGAAGGCAAAGGCCCTACGCTCGATACCGCAAAGATGATCCTCCAGGTCCGAGTGCTGGCCGCCCTCGGTCTGCTGGCGGCGGTCGCCGGGATCCTGTTGACGGCTGACGTGGCGGGATCGCTGCACCTCACCGAGCGCGCCTCTTCGCTGCTGCGCGACGGGGTGCTTTTGGTGCTCGCCGGCAACGGCTATTACCTCTACCGCCGCCGCAATCTGTTCTCCGCGGTGGTCTCCGCGGTGGACGAAGCGGCCCACGAATTGGGTCTGCTCTCCGAAGTGCTGCTGCTGCTGGGGCGGGAGAACTTCAGCAGTCCGCTGTTGACCGGCCTGCGAGCCTCGCTCGACGCCGAAGGCGGCGCGCCTTCCCGCCACCTGGCGCGGCTGAAGCGCCTGGTGGAATACCTGGACTCGCGCGATAACGTGTTCGTGCGCGTGGCCGAGGTCTTCATCCTGTGGACCCCGTATTGGGCTCTGAAAGTGGAGGACTGGCGCCGCCGCTACGGGTCGGCGGTGCGGCGATGGCTCCACGCCACCGGCGAAATCGAAGCGCTGTCCTCGCTGGCCAGCCACGCCTTCGAGCACCCCGGCGACGTGTTCCCGGTTCTGGCCGCCGACGCCGATCCGTGGATGCAGGCCGAGCAGGTGGCGCACCCGCTGCTTCCCGAATCGCGGGCCGTGCGCAACGACGTGGTCTTCGGCGGCAAGACGCGCCTGCTGGTGGTCAGCGGCTCCAACATGTCGGGCAAGAGCACGCTGCTGCGCACGCTGGGCATCAACGTGGTGCTGGCGCAAGCCGGAGCCCCGGTGCGCGCGCGGCGCCTGACCCTCGCGCCCATGGCCATCGGCGCTTCCATTCGCGTCACCGACTCGCTGCACAGCGGCATCTCGCGCTTCTACGCGGAAATTCTGCGGCTGCGGCAGATTGTCGATCTGACAGCCGGCAGGCTGCCGGTGCTCTTCCTCATCGATGAGTTTCTGAATGGCACCAATTCCCACGACCGACGCATCGGCGCCGAGGCGCTGGTGCGCGGACTGCTGAAGCGCGGCGCCTTCGGGCTCATCACCACCCACGATCTGGCGCTGGCCGATATCGTCGATTCACTCGAAGGCCAGGCCGCCAACGTCCACTTCGAGGACCAGATCTCGGACGGCCAGATTCGCTTCGACTATCGGATGCAGCCCGGCGTGGTGCGCAAGAGCAACGCCATCGAGCTGATGCGATCGGTGGGTCTGGACACGTGACACTGGCCGCCGACGCCGTCCGCGAAATGGCTCGCCACTGCGGCTTCGAACTGGCCGGCGTGACGCCCGCCCTGCCGGCCGGCGACCGGTCGCGCTATCGCGACTGGGTGGACTCGGGCCACGCCGGCGAAATGCGCTACCTTACCGACCGCCGCGCCGAAATCCGCGACGATCCGCGCCACCTGCTGGCCTCGGCGCAAACCGCCATCTGCGTCGCCAAGCTCTATCAGACGCCGCAGCCCTATTCGGTCGATTGCGACGACCGCGAACGGGCGTGGATCTCGCGCTACGCCTGGGGCGGCGACTACCACGCGGTGATGCGCCATGGCCTGGAGCAACTGGACGGGATGCTGCGGGCGCAGGCCGGGGAGCCGTATGAATCGAAGATCTGCGTGGACACCGCGCCATTGCTGGAGCGCTCGTATGCGCGGCTGGCCGGATTGGGCTGGATCGGCAAGAACACCTGTCTGATCCACGAGCGCAGCGGCTCCTGGTATTTTCTGGGAGAGCTGCTGGTGTCGATCGCGGTACCCGGGGACGCCGAATGCGCTCCGCCGCCCGACCGTTGCGGCACGTGCCGCCGCTGCATCGACGCGTGTCCCACGGCGGCCATTGTGCCGGAGCCGGCGGGCGACGGATTCACCCTCGATTCCCGCCGCTGTATCTCGTACTTCACCATCGAGCTCCGCGGCGCGGTTCCCGAGGAACACCGCGCGCCGATGGGAGGCAACGTCTTCGGATGCGACATCTGCCAGGACGTCTGCCCCTGGAACCGCCGGGCGCCGGATACCGGGGAGCCGGCCTTCGCCGCGCGCGAGTTCGCGCCTCCGCTGGAGCGCCTGGCGGCCCTGACGGAAGAGGAATTCCGCGCCCGGTTTCGCGACACGCCCATCGAACGCGCGCGCTATTCGGGCTTCCTGCGCAACGTCGCCATCGCTATGGGCAACGGGCGCCTGGAGCGCTTCCGCGCCCCGCTGCGGAAGCTGGCGGAATCGCCCGACGCCGTTGTGGCCGAGACTGCGCACTGGGCGCTGGCCAGACTGGCCGGTCCTGAATGACCAGACCCTGGTCACGGAGATTTTATAAGCCTTTGTTTTTCAACGGGTTCAATTTTCTTCGTGACCAGACCCTAGTCATCGCCCGGGCCGCTTCCTGCCGGACCCGCAGTCATTTCTCAGCGGGCAGATCCACCCGCGCCGCCAGATTGCCCCGATACACCATCACGCCGACGTGGTCCAGCCGGCTGGTGTAGTCCACCCAGATCTCGCCGCCCATGTCGGTCCAGCGCCGGCAGAAACTGAAATCCTCGCTCAAATAGAACCCGGTCTCCGGATCGATCAGGCAATTGAACAGCGCCGACCGCCAGCGGCTGCCCTCCAACGGATCCCCGGACTTGTGCTCATGCGTGTAGCGCAGTTCCGGATATCGATCGATCATGGCCTCGAGCGCCGTCCGCCGCACCAGCAGAAATCCCGCGCCCACATAGCGCGACTTCACGAAGCCGCCGCGCGTGGCCATTTCCCGCGCCGCCTCGCGCTCCACCACGTAGGACAGCGTGGCCGATTCGAGGGGCGCCCGCCCGGCCTTCACCGCATCGGCCATCAGCTCCCATTGAATCTGCTTCACGGGATACGCGGCAGCCGCGAAATCCGCGTCGAATTCCAGCAGGCGGACGACCTGTTCCGGCTCGAAGCCGATATCGGCGTCGATGAACAGCAGGTGCGTGGCCTGCGCGTTCCCCAGAAAATGCGCCACGATAGTCTGCCGCGCCCGCGGCACCAGCGAGTCGCCCGCCTGCAGCAGGAAGCCCAGTCCCCAACCACGCTGCTGGAACGCCTTTTGCAATTTCAGCAACGAAATGGTGTACAGCCAGCTCACCTGGCCGCCGAAACACGGCGTGCCCACCAGCACGGAACACGGCGGCGGCGGCGACGTCATCGTTACGCCAGCGCCTGCGCCAGGTCGGCGATGATGTCTTCGGCCGCTTCGATGCCCACCGACAGCCGCACCAGGTTGTCGCGGATGCCCATGCGCTCGCGATGCCGCGGCGAAATCTCGCGGTGCGAGCTCATGGTGGGGTACAGCATCATGGTGTGAACGTCGCCCAGCGAGGTGGCGCGCACAATCATCTTGAGTGCGTCCATGAAGCGGAATACCTGTTCCCGCCCCGCCCCGCGAATCTCGAAACTCATCATGGCGCCCCACAAATTGGGCGGGAACATGCGGCGGATGGTCTCGGCGTCGGGATGCTTCGGGTCGCCCGGAAAGAAGACGCGCTCCACGGCGGGGTGCTCCGCCAGGAACGACGCCACGCGGCAGGCGTTGGCGCACTGCCGCTCCATGCGCAGCGGAAACGTCTTGATGCCGCGCATGGTGAGATACGCTTCGAACGGCCCGAGCACCGGCCCCAGCGTCCGCGACAGCGCCCGCAGACCGGCCGTGTGCTCCTCGTCGGTCACCACTACGCCGCCCAGCACGTCGCCATGGCCGGCCAGGTATTTGGTCACGCTGTGCACGCTGAAGTGCGCCCCCAATTCGAGCGGCCGCGCGATCATGGGCGTGGCAAACGTGTTGTCCACCACCAGCGCCGCGCCGGCCTGGCGCGCCATGGCGGCAATGCGATCGATGGCGCCCACGCGCAGCAGCGGATTCGAAATGCTCTCGATCAGGAGGCACCCCGGGTGCGCTTCGTCAATGGCCGCGCGCAGCGCATCCAGGTCGCAGATATCCGCAAATCTCACCTTCACGCCGGTGGGCTCCAGCACGTTCATGAGCAGGCTGACGGACGCGCCGTACAACGCGTTGGCCGCTACGATCGATTTCGGCCGGTCGGCCAGCGCCGTCACCACCGCCGCATGGATCGCCGACATGCCGGAGGCGCAAGCCAGCGCGCCGTGGCCGCCCTCCAGGGCGCACATCAGTTCTTCGAGGGCCGCCGCGTTGGGATTATCGTAGCGCGCGTAGGCGAAACCGGCCTCTTCCTGGCCGAATACGCGATCGAGTTGCTCCATGGAGTCGTAGAAATAGCTCGACGCCGTATAGATGGGCGTGGTGATCGGGATGTGCTTCCCCGGCTTCTTGCGGTCTCCCGCGTGAACCGCCTTGCTGTGAATCCGCAAGCCCCCTACTTCCTCTTCCACCGGACCCCAGCCTTGGTGTCCTCCAGAATGATTCCCTGATCCAACAATTCCTTCCTCACCTGGTCGGCGCGCGCGAAATCCCTGGCCTTCTTGGCGGCCACCCGTTCGGCAATTTTCTCTTCCACCTGCGCATCGGAGAGCTGTCCGGCGTGCGCCGCCGGTTTCAGCACGTCGAAGATGGCATCGAACTGTTCCAGGAAACGCAGCGCCCCAGCCACGTGGTGGCGGCGGAATTCGCCGGCGTCCATGGCGCTGTTGGCGTCGCGCACATATTCGAAAACCGCCGCCAGCGCCTCGGCCGTATTGAGATCGTCGTCCAGGCTCGCCGTGAAGGCCTGCGATGCCTGCTCCGTGCGCGCCGTCATCGCGTCATTGGGGCCCTCGGCGAAACTGTCGGTCTGCAGGCGGAGCTTGAAGTTGCGCATCCGGTCGATGGCCGTGGCCGCCGACTTCAGCCCGTCGAAGGTGAAATTCAACTGTTTGCGGTAGGGCACCGACGCCAGCAGGTAGCGGATCGCCTCCGGCTGATACCCGCGCGCCACCACGTCGCGCAGCGTCAGATAATTGCCCAGCGACTTCGACATCTTCTGTCCCTCCACCATGAGGAACTCGGCGTGCAGCCAGAAGCGCGCGAACGGTTTTCCGGTCAGCGATTCCGACTGCGCAATCTCGTTCTCGTGGTGCGGAAACACCAGGTCGATTCCGCCGGCGTGGATGTCCAGCGTCTCGCCCAGATACTTGATGGCCATCACCGAGCACTCGATGTGCCAGCCGGGCCGGCCCGCGCCCAACGGCGTCTCCCAGGCGGGTTCGCCTTCCTTGGGCGCTTTCCACAACGCGAAATCGCGGACGTCGGCTTTATCGTACTCGTCCACATCCACGCGCGCGCCGGAAAGATTGCCGCTGAAATCGTTGTGCGACAGCTTGCCGTAACCGGGAAACGTGGCGATGCGGAAATAAACCGACCCGTCGCTCGGGTAGGTGTGGCCCGATGCGCCCAGCCGCTCGATAGCCTTCACCATGTCGTCGATATGCGCCGTCGCCAGCACCAGCCGCTCCGGCCGTTCCAGGCGCAAGGTAGCGCAGTCTTCCAGAAACGCGTCGGTGTAGGTCTGCGTATACTCGGCCAGACTCTTGTGCTGGGCCACTGCGTTGCGGATGATCTTGTCGTCCACATCGGTCACGTTCATGACGTGGTTGAGCCGGAATCCGCTGGCGCGCAGCCACTTGCGCAGCAGGTCCACGAAGGTGAACGTGCGGAAATTGCCGATGTGGGCAAAGTCGTACACGGTAGGACCACACGTGTACATGCGGACGGTGCCGTCACTGGCCGGAGAGAAGTTCTCCACCTGCTGGGTCAACGTATTATAAAATCGCAACGGCATAATTATAGGAGGGAAGTTTCATCGTACCAAACGCAGCAAGAGCCATCAGCCTTCAGCCGGGGCGCCGCGTCCAGCCGCGGTCCATGGGAGTCTGAAACTGGGTGCGCCTCGGCAACTGGCGGCCCGAGCGCCAGATGATCTGTCCAGCGTTCGCGGATCGGGAGTCCTTGGGGAATGCGTCCCGTCGCTCGGGCCGCTCGCTCACGCTCGCGGTTCCAGTTGCCGAGAAGCAGTTTCTGGAGAGCTTTCAGCCTACAGCCATCCGCTTTTCCAGTGGAAGGCGGAACTCCAGGCAACCCTTCGCGGCGAAGCACCGCCCTGGCCGCGCCACGCGCTGAAAAAGCTGCGGGCTGACGGCTGAAGGCCGACGGCTCTTCCCGGCTTTACACCATAAACCTGCCGTGTTGTACCATAAGAAATTACTTCATGAAGGACTTATTGGAAGCGCTAGAGCCGGGCGAACAGGACTGGCGGCTGGCGCAGGCGATCGATCCCACCCGGCTCCCCGCTCACATCGCCATCATCATGGACGGCAACGGACGCTGGGCTCGCCGCCGCCGGCTGCCGCGCGTCGCGGGCCATAAGGCCGGCATCGGACCGGTCCGCTCCACCGTGGAGACCTGCGCGCGGTTGGGCGTCAAGGTCCTCACGCTGTACGCCTTCTCGGTGGAAAACTGGAAGCGCCCGCGGCATGAAGTGCAGACCCTGTGGCGTCTGTTGCGTTACTACCTGAAGCAGGAACTGCCGGAGTTGCAGAAGAACGATATCCGCCTGCAAGCCATCGGCCGCCTGGACGCGCTGCCCGCGCAGGTGCGCCGCGAACTGGAATCCGGCGTGGAAGCCACCGCCCAGAATCGCGGCCTGCTGGTCAACCTGGCCATCAATTACGGCGGCCGCGCCGAAATCGTCGACGCCGTCAACGCCATCCTCGACATGGCCCGCCTGGACGGCAGCATCGCCACCCTCAAACTGGATGAAGACCTGATCGCCACCAATCTCTACACGGCCGCGTGTCCCGATCCCGACCTGCTGATCCGCACTTCGGGCGAGATGCGCATCAGCAATTTCCTGCTCTGGCAGATCGCCTACGCGGAGTTGTACGTCACCGAGACTCTGTGGCCCGATTTCACCCGCACCGACCTGCTGCAGGCCGTTCTGGAGTATCAGAAGCGGGACCGCCGCTACGGCGGATTGAGCGCCTCGCCGCTGGACGCACGGCCCATCAACGGCGCCGCCGAGGCGAGCGACGAACGGCTCATCGAAGCGCTCCGCTCGTCATGAGAAGGCTGCTGACCGCGGCGGCGCTGATTCCCGTCATCGTATACGTTGTCCTCTTCGCCAACCTGTGGGTCTTCTGGGGAGTCATGGTGACGGTGGCATTCCTCTGCTACCGCGAGTACAACACCATCGCCGCGGCTTATGGATTCGGCGCGCCCGGCCCGGTCGGCTACGCCATGGGACTGGCCGTCCTTGTCTGGATGGACGCCCCCTGGCCATGGCTGCTGATGGTTCTGGCCGCGCTGGCCGCCTCCGTGCTCGCCATGCAGGCCAAAGACCTGGCGCATTCCCTGCCCCGCGCGGCCCTGCTGCTGATGGGCGTGGTCTATATTTTCGGCTGCTGGAAATGCGCCCTTCCGCTGCACACCCGCAATCCCCACTGGCTGATGTACGCGCTGATCATCAATTGGACCGGCGACGCCGGCGCCTATTACGTCGGCCGCCGCTTCGGCCGGCACAAGATGGCCCCGCTCGTCAGTCCTAAGAAATCCTGGGAGGGCGCCGCGGCCTCGGTGGTCACTTCCGGTCTGATTGCCGTCCCCTACCTGATGCACTTCGTCGGCGGGCTCCCCGTGCTAGGCGCCATCCTCTTGACCGCCGCGGCCAACGCCGCCGGGCAACTCGGGGACCTGGCCGAATCCGCCATGAAGCGTGGCGCCGGCGTAAAAGACAGCGGCGCTATCCTCCCCGGCCACGGCGGTTTCCTGGACCGCGTCGACAGCACCCTCTTCGCGCTCCCCGTAATCCTGGCGTATGTGACGGTGAACAGTTAACAGTCTACAGTTTACAGTTCACAGTTAACAGTTCGCGGAGCCTTGCAGGCCCGCCGCATCGCGCCGGAAAAACTGTCTACTGCAAACTGTCAACTGTGAACTTTTCTCTGACCATCTCCATGGCTTCCCCGGCGGTCCGTATCGATCCCCGCAGCTGAGCGTCCTCGACCGCGGTTAGAATTCGCGAAAACTGCGGACCCGGTTTGTATCCCGCGGCGATCAGGTCCGCGCCGGTCAACAGCGGTTCCGGCTTCAGGCGCTCCTCGGGAAACGCGCCCAACTTCCTGCGGAGCAGTTCGTAGTTCTCCAGGTGGCGGTTTCCGGACAGGCAGTCCAGCCGGTGCAATTCCAGGTGTTCGGGAAATTCCGGCAGGCGCAGAAACCGTTTCAGCGTGCTGTCCTTCATGTGGCCGGCTTCGAGGAAACGCAAATGGTTGCCCACCAGCGCCTCCACCTGCTCCATCACGTCGCGCGAAAATCGCAGGCGGTGCAGAATCGCATGCGCCATTTCGACGCCAACCTCGGCATGGCCGTCGAAGCGGATCCGGCCGTCCATGCGCAGCGTCGGCGGCTTGCCGACATCGTGCAGCAGCGCACCCAGCGCCAGCGTCAGCGTGGGATGCTCGAGTTGCTCCAGCAACAGCAGCGTGTGCGTCCACACATCGCCCTCGGGGTGATCCTCCGGCGGCTGCGGCACTCCCTTCATGGCGGCCACTTCAGGAAGGATGTCCGCCAGCAACCCCGTCTCTTCCAGCAATACGAAGCCGCGCCGCGCGCCTCCCTCGGTGAGGATTCGCGCCAGCAGGTCGCGGATTCGTTCCGCCGCCATTTTGTGGATCAACCCGTGGTGGCGCTGAATACCGGCAAGCGTGGCCGGTTCGATTTCGAACCGCAGGCGCGCGGCGAACCGCACGGCGCGCAGCAGGCGCACCGGATCTTCGTCGAACCGCGCGTCCACATCGCCCACGGCGCGGATCACGCGCCGCTCCAGATCGGCGCGGCCGTCCACGTAGTCCAGCACGGCGCCAGTATCGGGATCCATCATCAGGCCGTTGATGGTGAAGTCGCGGCGTAGCGCGTCGCCCCGCGGATCGCGCTCGAAATGCACCGCGTCGGGACCGCGCCCGTCGGAATAATCAGCGTCGCTGCGGAAGGTATTGACCTCTACCTGCGAAAAGAAATCGCGCACCAGCACTTCGCCGAAGCGCGCGCCCACGCGGCTGGTCCGCGGAAACAGGTCCATGATGCGGTCCGGCCGCGCATCCGTGGCCACGTCGAAATCGCCGGGCGCGAGTCCCAATAACAGGTCGCGCACGCATCCGCCCACCAGGAACGCCTGGTGCCCCGCGCCGCGCAGCCGGGCGATCACGGCGCCGGCCAGCGCCTCAGATCGCGGCGATCGCATCATACCCGCTACGTTCTCCTTTCTCCTATGCTAATATGCTGCGGGAAGGTGATACTGTGGACCCTGCGCAAGCCTCGCAAGACGTAGTCGCCGCGTGCGCCGAATGCGTGGAGACCACGCAACCGTCTCTGCCCGGCGCCCAGCCGCTGCAGTCGCTCATCCGGCGATTTCGCACCGCGCAAGGCAAGGTGCGCGTCGATCTCGACCGAATTTCCATCCTCACCGATCCCGCCACCGGCGAGCGGATTCTGCTGGACCATGTGGCTCAGGTGGCCCGGATCCTGATGTCCAAGGCGCCCAATCTCTCCGAGCCCGCGTTACCCGGAATTCCCGGGATGCCCGCCCTTCCGCAGCTTCCCAACACTCCGAACGTGGTACAACTCGGAAAAGACGTCATTGACGGCCTGGAGGTGGAGGGCATGCGCTACGTCTTCCAGGCGCTCGACGCGCTCACGCCGCCATCCATCACCAGTTGGGAAATCTGGACCAGCACCAAGCTGCAGATGCCCGTGCTCACGCGCACCATCGGCAGTTTCGGCGTGAAAACCTGCATTTGCAAATGCACGCCCGTGGAACCGTCCGCGTCGTTATTTCAGATTCCTCCCGGCTACACCGTCATCCGCGTCCCGTAAACGCGCGTTGTGCAGTCCCGCCTTGTGGGGCCAATCGTGGCTGCAGCCGCCTTTCAGGCGGGGCAGGGCATCGAAACGCGGTCCATGGGGTGGCTGACGCTGGGAGGCCGCCGGCGCCTGGAACCGCGAGCGCAAGCGAGCGGCCCGAGCGGCAGATGATTGGTCCAGCGTGCGCGGATCGGGAGTTTTTGGGGAATGCGTCTCCTCGCTCGGGCCGCTCGCTTCGCTCGCGGTTCCAGGGGATCGCCAACCAACAGTTTCTGGAGGGGCGGCCGGACCAGCAAGGGAGCCCGCCCACCCGCGCCATTGGCCTTTCGCCCCTCACCGCGGAACGAACACCACGCACGTCGGACTGGGGACGTTCACGCCGCGCCCCCGGGGCTGCATCTGGCCCGTCCGCGGATGCACCTTGAACACCTGCAGCCGGTCGGAATCCTGCCCCGCCACGATTAGATTGCCGCCCTCCGGATCGAGCGTGAAATAGCGCGGCGTCTTCACCATTGCCGGCGGGAATTCCATGGCGCTCAGCGTGAACAACACCGGGTCGACCGCCAGCAGCGCCACGCTGTCGTGCCCCCGGTTGGAGGCGTACACGCGCCTCCCCGCGGCGTCGATGGCGATCTCGGCGGCAGTGGTCGCGCCGGCGTAACGTTCCGGCAGCGTCGACACCGTCTGCAGGTCTTCCAGCGTCCCGCGCGCCGCGTCGTACTGAAACACCGTGATGCTGGACGCCAATTCGTTGATGGCGTACAGCACCTTGCCATTGGGATGAAAGATCAGATGCCTCACACCGGCGCCTGGCTTCACCGCGGCCGACGGAGGGTCGTTCGGCGCCAGCGTTCCATGCTGGGCGTCGAAGCGGTAGACGAAAATCTTGTCGGCTCCCAGGTCGGCCGCCAGCAGGAATCGATTGTCCCCGGAGAATACGGCGGCGTGCGCGTGCGGTCCGCCCTGCCGCGCGGGGTTCACGCTCGACCCATGCTGCTGGACGAATGCCGACGCCTCCCCCAGTTTCCCGTCGGCGCCCACCGGCAGAATCGCCAGGCTGCCGCTCGAATAATTCGCCACCGCCAGCCATTTTCCCGAGCGGTCCAGCGCCAGGTGGCATGGCGATCCGCCGCGCGACGACACCCAGTTCAGCAGCGCCAGCTTGCCCGTTTTCGCGTCGATCGAAAAGGCGCTGACGCTGCCCATCACCGTCTCCGAGCCGTTTTCGTTCACCGCGAACAGCACTTTGTGGTTGGGATGCACCAACAGATACGACGGGTTGGTGGTCTCCGCGGCGATTCCGGCCGGAACCGCTTTGCCGCTCTTCGGCTGAAAGCTCCAGACGTAAATTCCCTTGCTGGCGCCCTTGGTGTAGGTCCCGGCATACATCCAATAGTCCGCCGCGCGGAGCGAAGGAGCCGTCAACAGCAGCGGCAGCAGCCAGGCCGCCCACCATTTCCGAAAGTCAGTCATCTGAATTATAGTCAAGCATAGACCAATGACCCTCCGCACCGTCAGCCGAATCGGAGTTGCCGGCAGCGCGATGCCATTCGTCCAGATTGCGGCCTGGTTCCTGGTGGGAATCGTGATCGGGCAGCCCATCTCGCAGATGACCTTCCATCCCGATCTGTTCCCCTTGGCACTGGGCTATCTGACGCCGGTTGCGGTGTTGGGATTCCTGATCGTGCTCTCCCGCGTCTCGGCGGGACGCAGCCAGCCCGCGCGCCTCAGCGACGCCGCCATGGCCGCGTGCGTTGCGGTGATCGTAAGGCTGGCCTTGAATCTGCGCTGGTCGGCCGTGCCCGGCCCGATTTCCGGAATGGACCTGTACAGCGAGGCCTGGTTGTTCAAGACGGCCTGGGTGGTGACTGCCGTTCTGGAACCGGCCGCCTGGCTGGCGTTCCTGGTGACGTTCGTGCGCTGCCCGGCGCCGCCGCTTGCGGGCGCTACCCGCCGCACCGCCGCCTGGCTGGCTCTCGTACTCCTGCTGCGCGCCGCGTGGACTGTCTACCGCCTCGCCGGACCGCTGCTACTGTTCTGGTGGGATTTCCCGCCGCGCGGCCCGCGAGCGTATTTCGCCTGGGATAGCGTGACTTCCGCAACGCTGGAGGCTCTCCATGGGCTGCTGCTGTTCGCATTCGCCCTGGCCGTCTGGCGGATGCGGCCGCCTGTGCCGCCTGCCGGCGCGGCCGCAGTTTGACTATGGTTTGAGACCATGGTCCAAATGGTCTATATGCAGGAAATCGCGATCTCCAAGTTTAAGGCGACTTGTCTGGCGGTGCTGGAGGAAGTCCGCCGCACCAGCAAACCGGTGCTCGTCACCGGCTTTGGAAAACCGGTCGCCGAAATCGTGCCGCCCACGCCGTCTCGCGAGCGCATCCTCGGCGGCCTTGCCCATATGACGAAGATCAAAGGAGACATCGTCGGACCGATCGGGGCGTTCGAAGGCCTGAAAAGGCGGCGCGCTCGCATATGAAGCTCCTGCTGGACACCCACATCTGGATTTGGGCTTTAATGCGGCCCGAGAAGCTCGCACGGGCAGTCAGGCGGTAGATAGGGAAGGCGGAAAACGAGCTATTCCTGTCCCCCATCTCCATCTGGCAAGCCCACCATTTACATCGCCGCGGCAAGCTCGCGACAACCGTAGGCGCCCTTCAATTTCGCCGTCGCCACGGAGGTATCGCAGATCGACCTCCCGCCGCCGGATCTCGGCGATCTCTTTCTCGCCGCGACCGCCTCCGCCCTCGGCCTCACTCTGGTAACCTCCGACTCCCGGCTACTGAGCTGCACCTGGCTCAAAACACTGGCCAACCACTGACCGCGGCGGCTATTCCGCCGCGACGTGGAACATTCCCAGAAACGCGCTCCGCTTGAACGGATTGCTCCAGGTCTCGCCCAGTCCGCTGTCTTTGAACTCGTTCTCCAGCGCATACGCCGGCATCGAGTGCTCCAGCGGCATCAATGGCGGATACCACACGTCCTCGTTGCCGCACACGTGATCCGCGCCGTTCATCGCCCGCGTCTGAATCTTCGCCAGCGAACCCGCCGTCAGCTTGGCCGCCCCGCCGTGAATGTTGTCATTGTCGACGGTAAAGTCGATCGGCGCGGCGTCCACCTTCACCACGTCCTTCAGCCAGATGCCGCCCTGCTCCTTGGCGAAGCTCACCAGCGCCAACCGCTGTTCGGCATTGGCGCGGCTGTCCACAATCAGCACCGCCGACGTCGGATTCACCGGCTCGTACAGGTTGCCTAAGGTGTGCGGTCCGCGGATGGCGCCCACTACCGAGAGCCCGCCGAGGTCCACGCCGTGCCACGTGCCGCTAGCGATCTTCCAGCCGAATACCGCCTCTTTGCCCATGAGCTCGGCTTCGCCGTTGGCGAAACACGGTCCCGTGTACACGTCCGCCGTGCGCGCTTCAATATAGTTGCCGGTGATGCTCGTGGAAGGAATTCCTTCCGCGGCAAATGAAATAGCGGCAGCCGCCAGAACAGCGGCGCCCGCGCCCAGAACTTTCAGCATCCCAGTAGTTCTCCTGTCTTTGATTATAGCGGCGCGGCGCTCCGCCGGGATAGCGCCTTGCCGCCGTGCGCCGGGAAGGGCACCGAGAGGGCGACTTTGGGTGCGACGGCGGCGCCTTTCCAGGTGAAGCGGCGAGGCCGCCGCGGACAGGCGGCCGCAGGCACGATTTACGATTGCCTGCCCAACAAGCCAGCGGAGCCGCAGCCAATTGCACTGCGGGCGCGAGCCGATTGCGTCATATCAGCGGCCACCGCCGATTTCGAGGATGGCGCCGGTGGTGTAGGACGCCTCCGGCGAGAGCAGCCACAGGACGCCCTCGGCCACTTCCTGCGCGGTACCGACGCGCTGCATGGGCACCAGCGGCGTCAAGCGTTCGAGACGTCCCGGTGAAGAGGCGTGGATTTCGGTGTCGATGAGACCGGGCGCGATGGCGTTGACGCGAATGCCGTCGCCGGCAACTTCGCGGGCCAGACCGATGGTGAAAGCGTCGATGGCGCCCTTCGACGCGGCATAGTGAACGTACTCGCCCGATCCGCCGAGGCGGGCGGCGATGGAGGAAATGTTCACAATGGATCCGCCGGTTCCTCCATGGCGGCGGGACATGCGCCGCACCGCCTCGCGCGCGCAGAGGATGGAACCGGCCACGTTGACGGTCAGCACTTCAGCCAGCGAGGCGGCATCCAGTTCCTCCAGGCGGCAGATGCGGCCGGTGATGCCGGCGTTGTTGACCAGGCCTTCGATTCGGCCCAATTCGCGCTCGGCGCCGGCGAAGAGACGCACCACCTGGTCTTCGTCGGCAACATCGGCGTGGATGGCGGTGGCGCGGCATCCCAGGGCGACGATGTCGGCCACCACGGCGTCGGCTGCGGCGCGGTCGTTCCGGAAATTGACGGCGACGGCATAGCCGCGCGCTCCGGCCAATCGGGCCACCGCAGCGCCGATGCCGCGGCTGGCGCCCGTCACAATGATGGCCCCCTGGTTTGCGCTCATATTGGCCATTTTATCGGAACCAGCCCCAACCGACGCGCAGGTGGTGGCTGATGGAATCGGGGACCACCATGTAGAGCAGGAATCCCAACGTGCCGTGCGCCAGGCCAAGGGCGTAGAGGTTGCGCCAGCGCTGGTAGATGTAGGTGCAGCAGGCGCCGCCCGACAGCGTGACGGCCATCAGAAACCAGTTTGGCAGATGCGCGGCGGAGAACAGCAGCGCCGCCAGAACGGCCGCCGCGCGCGGCGTGGTGGCGCCCCGCAGGCGATTGAAGAAGTATCCGTTGAGCACGTATTGCTGGGTGACGCCCCACGGAAGATAGATGGCCCAGCCGGCCAGGGCGTCGGCAAACGCGATGCGGCGTATGCTGTGGCACAACAATCCGGCGGCGATCAACAACAGGGCGAGGAGGGTAACGGGCGGGGCCAACTGGCGGGCGCACTCGCGGAAATCGCGGATGCGGAATCCCAGGGCCGCGGGAGTTTCGCGGCGCACGGCATGGGAGAGCAGCAGAGCGCCCACGATAGCCACCCAGAACCACGGATAACTGTAGCGGATCACCCAGATGTAGGCCATGATGAGCGAGAAGATGGCGGCCGGCTGCACCCAGTTCATAGTTCTTACGCTAGAAGAAAAAGTGCTTGGTCCAGTCCACCATCATATGCAGCGTGGCGGACGACATCACGCTCGAGGCCTTACGGAAGACCTGGCCATACGCCACTCCGGCTATGGTAGCCACGATGAAGTAGCGCCAGTTGGGCTGCGGCTGCGGGCCGTTGTCGAGATGGGCGGCTCCGAAGATCAGGCTGGCGGCGGCCAGGGTGCGCCATCCGGAACCGAAGCGCAGCGTCAGCAGGTTCTGAATCAGCGAGCGGAACAGAATTTCCTCGGGCAGCGCGGTGGCGAAGAAAATCAGGGGGACAGCCGCGGCCATGGCGCCCGCGCTACGCACCGGGAGGTGCGGCCACGGGATGAAACCGATGGCGATGCCCGCCACCACGAGCAGCGGCGCGCAGGCGGCGAATCCGGCCAGAGGCAGCCAGCCATCGCGGGGGCTGCGCGGCAGATTGAATTTCATCCCGCGATAGGCGCGGAAGCCGCGGAGCAGCGTGAGTCCGAGCAGGATGGCGATGGCGTAGGCCACGCTGTGCAGATAGCCGCGGGCGGACAGGGGAACCAGGCGCGCGCCGGCGTTGAACTCCACCGGAAGCCAGAGCAGCAGAATGGCGGCGAAGTCCCAATACGAGGGCTGCGACGCGGGTCCGGGACCGGCGGCGACGATGCACAGCGTGGGCGCCGCGGTGTAAGTGAACAGCATCACCACCAGCGGGAAACTGCAGGCGCCGGCCAGAGCGGCGGCTACGGCGAAGACGGCTGTGAGCAATAGGGGGACGATCCGCAGCCACACCGGCTGGTGGAGGAGCAGGCGGTGCATGTGCGCCTGGAGCGCCGGAGACAAAAGGCTGAGGATGGCTGCGAGCAGGAGCGCGAGCAACAGGGTCTGCATGCGTCTTCAGTTTGCAGGATAGCGTACGGCCGATGTCCGCGGCCGCGTCCCGGTAGCAGCCGTGGCGTTCGGCTACACTGGCTGTTGATGACACCGAGAACGGCAGTCGCGCTGGCGGCGGTCGCGCTGGGGTTGGCGGCGCAGGACCCCCTTCCGCGGCCCGACCGCATGGGCGTAACTAATACCGGCCCGTACGATTACGGCGTGATGGGTCCACCGGCCACTCCCGCCATCGTGGCGGCGGCTGACCAGGCGGTCGCCAAACCGCTGCCGCCCGGACCGTTCGCGCCCACCTGGGAGTCGCTCGAGAAGAACTACCGGACGCCTTCCTGGTTCGAGGACGCCAAGTTCGGCATCTTCATGCACTGGGGCATCTACTCCGTGGCGGCGCACCACAACGAGTGGTACGAGAAGCACATGTACGGCGCCGACGCGGAGTGGCACGCGCAGCATTTCGGACCGCAGGAACGGTTCGGGTACAAGGATCTGATCCCGCTGTTCACAGCGGCGAAGTGGGATCCGGAGGCGTGGGCGGCGCTGTTCCGCAAGTCGGGAGCGCGCCTGGTGATGGGGATGGCGGAGCACCACGACAATTTCGCCATGTGGGACAGCGCGGTGACGCCGTTCAACGCCAAGAAGATGGGTCCGCACCGCGATATCGCGGGGGAATTGTCGGCGGCCGTGCGCAAACAGGGACTGCGCTTCGGACTCTCCAACCACGGCGTGGAGAACTTCACCTTCGTGAATCCGCCGGCCGCGCTGCGGGCGCGCCTGCAAGCGGCCAAGGCCGATCTGTTCGACCCGGCGTGGGCGCCTTTTTACAACGTGGCGGACCGCAGCGACGCGGCCATGACCCGTTTCCTGACGGACTGGGTGAACCGCAACTTCGAGTTGATCGACAAGTACCGGCCCGATCTGCTGTGGTTCGACAACGGGGCCAACCTGCGGCTGCTCGATCCGCTGAAACTGCGCATCGCGGCGTATTATTACAACCGCGCCCTGGAGTGGAACAAAGAAGTCTCGCTCAGCACCAAGTTCAACTGCTACGCGCCGAGCAACGACGACACCAAACAAATCGGTTCGATTCTCGATTTTGAAAAAATCGGAGCGCGGTCGCCGGCGGGCATTCGTCCCGGACCCTGGATGGTGGACGATCCGATCGGCAACAGCTGGGGCTACATCGACGGGCTGCGGCTGGCCAGCGCGGAGAGCGTGATCGGGCGGTTGATCGACACCGTGAGCAAGGGCGGCTTCTACCTGTTCAATATTTCACCCATGGGCGATGGGACGATCCCGCAAGACCAGCAGGAGGTGCTGTTGAAGATCGGCGCGTGGCTGGATACCAACGGGGAGGCGATATACGGGACGCGTCCCTGGACCCAGTTCCAGGAAGCCCGGGCGGACGGCGCGCCGGGCTGGCACTTCACCACCAAAGGCGGAGCGCTCTACGCCATCGCGGCGGCCTGGCCGGCGGGCGATGCGACGATTGTGTCGCTGGGGTCGGGCAAGGTCTCTGGCACCGTGCAATCCGTGACGATGCTGGGGCGTCCGGGTGCGCTGGAATTCACGCAGAGCGAGCACGGTTTGACCATAAAAGTGCCGGCGGAGCACGCGGGGAGCGCGGCGTGGGCGTTCAAGATCACCGGATTGAAGCTGCCGTGACGCGCTACGTCGTCCTGACCAATCGCAAGCGGGCCATCGTGGCGCTGGTGCACACGGTGGTGTTTCTGGGAGTATCGTTCGTGGGTTTCGTGACGGTGGTGCGGCCGCTCGAAACGTCGTCTCCGGTATCGGCCTGGATACTGGCGACGGTATACCTGGTGGTGTCGGCGGTCTTGTGGACGCTGACCGCGATCTCGCGGAGGGCGGTGGAACGGCTGTACTTCGCGCTGTGCGCCACGAGCGCGGCATTCGGTTTGTGGCGTCAGATCGCTGGCGATCCGCGGATGCACCTGGCGGTGTACGTCCGCGTGATGCTGTTGGCGGGCGCGGTGGCGGTGGGCAGTTGGATTCTGCGGGGACACGGCGCGGCCCCGCCGCCGCGGGAACAAGCGGACGCCGGAATGGCCGCCGAGGAAGCCGGCGAGTAGGTTGCTTGCCGGGCCCGCGGCTGCGCCTGGAGATACAATGCAAAACACGGACAGGCGGAATCTCAAATGGACTTGAAAGCTCTGGAAATCATGCCTCCATGGGAGTGGCCAAAAGGCACGGGGAAGGAACTCCGGAAGGTTCTGGCGGACGGACGGGCCGACGCGGCCGACCGTCTCATCGCCGCTGAACTGGCGGGCGATTTCACGGTAATCAACGACGAGTTGGCGGGCCAGTTGCTGGGGATCGTGCGCAATTCAGGAGAGCCGGAAGCACTGCGCGGACAAGCGGCGATCTCTTTTGGCGCGGCCCTGGAAACCGCGGACACCTTCGAATTCGAGGACCCCGACGAGGTGCCCATTTCCGAACCGGTGTTTCATGCCATCCAGGAGACCCTGCAGCAGATCTACCGGGATGAGAGCGTTCCCAAGTTGGTGCGGCGCAGGGCGCTCGAGGCATCGGTGCGCGCCTCCGAAACCTGGCACGCCGACGCCATCCGAACCGCGTATTCCAGTGGAGACCAGGAGTGGCGGTTGACTGCCGTCTTTGCCATGCGATGGGTTCGCGGATTCGACGCGCAGATTCTGGAATCGCTGCACAGCGCCGACGAGGAGATTCATTATGAGGCCGTGGAAGCGGCGGGCAATTGGGGAATCGACGCGGCGTGGCCTCACGTGGCGGCGCTGGTGAAGAGCGAGGCCACGGAGAAGTCGCTACGCCTGGCCGCCATCGGCGCCGTCGCCGGCATCCGTCCGGCGGAAGCGGTGGAGATGCTGGCGGAGTTGACGGGATCCGACGACGAGGACATCGCCGACGCAGCCTCCGATGCGATGGCCATGGCGGACGAATCGGACGACGAATTCGACAAAGACGAAGAGGACGAAGAAGACGGCGACTGGCTGCAGTAAGCGGCCGAGGCCCGGTTCGCGGCGTGATAAGGTGGGGTTCATATGGAAAATCCCTACGCCAAATATCTGGGTCAACAGAATCCTTTTGAGGTAATAGCGGCAACTTCAGGACGGCTGGCGTCGCTGCTCGAATCGCTGGGCGCGGAGCGGGCCGGCCGCGCGCCGCAGCCCGGCAAGTGGAGCGCGCGAGAGATTCTGTGCCATCTGGCGGATTGCGAATTGGTGTTTGCGTTCCGCCTGCGCCAGACGCTCGCTGAAGACAACCATACGATTCAGCCCTTCGACCAGGAAAAATGGGCGGCGCGGTACGCCGGCTATGGCGCCTCCGAAGCACTGGCGACATTCTCCGCGGTGCGGCACTGGAATCTGCTGTTCCTGCGGGACGTGCCGGCGGACCTCTATGAGAAGACGGTGAGCCATCCGGAGCGCGGGCAGGGTACCTTTCAGATCCTTCTGGAGACCATGGCCGGGCACGATCTGAATCATCTGGGGCAGGTTGAGGCGATCGCGGCGGGGTAGCGCGGGCCTAGCCCAGGCCGGCGTGGCGTTTGAAGATTTGCGGCAGGTTCTGGGAAAATGCGGATCGCGCCATCACCATATCGCAGCCGGCATCCTGGGCCTGCAGTTTCAACTCACCCTGCACGTGCGAGAGATAGCCGATGAGACTGATGCCTTTGGTTTCGCTTCGGCTCTTCAGGGCGGAGATGAGTTTCAGGGGTTCGACGGTCTCGAAATTCAGGTCGAAAACGATCAAAGAAGGGCGCTCGTCGTGGGCCTTGTCGATAACGATCTTGGGCTCTTTGATGAACTCGAGGGCCAGGCCATTGCGCTTGGCGGCATCCGTCAGTTTGACCGAGAAAAACAGGTCGCTGACGACTGCCAGGACTCTTTTCGGTTCCTGCTTTTGCATAGGTATGAGCGATTCGTATGTATCCTGAGTCTTGGGGACCAGGAGGTGGGAACGATTGATTCTACCATGGAACGCGGCGCCGTCCGGTTGACGGGCGGGCGGCCCGGCGGGCGCTCGTGACGTTCCTGCTGGGGTTCCTGATAGCCGCCGCGGTGGGGCTGACAGGCGTGGGAGCGGGCTCGCTCACCGCGCCGCTGCTCATTCTGCTGTTCGATCAGGCGCCCGCCACGGCGGTGGGCACGGCGCTGGCCTTCACCATGGCGATCAAGGTGGTGGTGGCGCCGGTGTACCTCAAGCGGCGCCAGGTGAACCGGCGCGCGCTGGGGGCGTTGTGCGCGGGCGGAGTGCCGGGAGTGCTGGGCGGAACGCTACTGCTCCGCTATCTGGACGTACACCGCTATCAGCGCGCGGTGCTGCTGCTGGTGGGCGTGACCGTGGCGGGAATGGCGCTCTACAACCTCTACCGGCTGCTGCGGCGCGGCACGATGTCGGCGGGCAGAGACCGCTTAGGATGGGTAGCCGCGGCGGCGCTGCCCATTGGGGCCGAAGTGGGATTCTCGTCGGCGGGCGCGGGCGCGCTGGGGTCGCTGGTGTTGAGCAATCTGACCGCTTTGACGCCGGCGCAGGTGGTCGGGACGGACCTGTGTTTCGGCCTGGTGGTCTCCAGCATCGGCGGGGCGTGGCACTTGACGGCCGGCGACTGCAACTGGCCGCTGCTGCGCGGGCTGGCGCTCGGAGGACTGGCCGGCGTGATGGCGGGGGCGTGGTTGTCGTCGATTCTGCCGGCGCGTCCGTTGCGCGCGGCGCTGGCGGTGGCACTGTTCGCGCTGGGGCTGGATTTGTGCTGGAGGGCGTGGGGATAAAAAACTTGCGCAATGGCGAGGCGGCCGCCGGCGCATTCGGAAGCGACCCTTCGCATTCCGTCGCCGAAGCGGCAGCCCCAACGGTTATTTTTTGGTTACGTGGCCGCGTCCGTCCCGCACCTCGTTTCCTTTGAAGTGCGCACTGTCGACGCGTTTTGCCGGCTCGGCTTTCTCGCCGCGTTTCGGCACCGGGCCAGTATAGCCATGGTCGGGATGCAGACGGTTATCGACGTTCCCCTGGAAGCTGCTGGCGCCGTGGAACCACGGGCCGGCTCCAATGAAGCCGTCGCCGTTGAACCATTCCGGGCCGTAGTAACCGGTCGGAGCACAGTTATAAGGAGCGGCGTCATAGTAACCATAGGGACAGTCCGGAGCGACTCCGATGTCGATACCCACCTGGGCTTCCGCTTTGGGCGTGGCGACCGTCAGGCCGAACCCGGCAATACCGGCTAACACTAGAAATGTAAATCCGCGCATTCATTCACCTCGCCGCTGAGTAGAGCACTTGCATGGCCGACAAATAGGGAGCGCCAGCCGATAGTCCGGGCCTGGCGGGAGGCCTGCACCGGCAAGTTCCGCGTTTCCGGTGCAGGCTTTGCATCGCCGCAAGGGTTCCAGCCCGGCTAGACCGGGCGTCCGGCCCCACCCGTTGACGGTCTACCGAATCGCGTGACATGATGGACCAATCTTCGACACGAAGAGGGGAACGAATCGTATGTCATCGCAGCCATTTCAGCTCAGTGCCGGATTCAATCCGGGATATTTTCGAAGGCTCATCGAACAGGCAAACCCCAATTTGAGCCGGTTCAAGGAGAGCGCGCTCGAACCGCTACTAACCATAACCGACCGCATGACGATGGGCCAGTCTTTCAACCCGACGGTGAAAGACCAGATCCAGGAACTGGTATTCTTCGTACCCTACGACAAGCAGCAAAAATACAAGAAGGCGCTGGAATACCTGCGCGATCAGGCCAAGATCGTGATTGGCGGGCGGCCGTGCCATCCCGGGATGGAGTTTGAGAAACTCGGCGTGGGAGTGTTCATCTACGCGGCCGGAGGGCAGAATGTCACGTTGAATCCCGGATCGTTCCACCACCTGTTCAAATTCACGTGGAAGAGCTCCAATGGGAATATGGAGTCGCTGCGCAGCGTAGGCACGCGCGAATTTGTCACCTTCCGCACCTCGCCCGCGGCGCCCCCGTTCAATTACGTGCAGGCGAGCATTCCCATGACCTTCAACCAGGGGACGCCCGACGGCGGCCAGTTCGGCAACTGCACCGACGACCATTCGACCAAGCATCCGCGGCTGGTGTGCGCCTATCCGCGTGTCGCCGGCGAGCTGGTGGCCGAGCAATGGTACCAGTACACCAACGATCGCGGCCTCACCTGGAAGAACATTCCGGAGGCGGCGTATCTGATCATCAAAGGCGTCCGTCCGGGCAAAGGCGGGATGGTGTACTTCTTCAAGAAGACCAATTGGACGCCGCATAACAACAAGGCCTTCAATTTCGAGGTGGAGTACGAGATCGGCGCGCCGCCCAATCCGATGCCGCCGAACGGCATCAAGCTCAGCATGCAGACCGGCAACGACGCCAACCTCAAGCAGTACGCGTTGCGCGTCATCTCGATGAAGTAACCGGCGCCCTGCGCTAGACTGGCATTCGCATGAAACCGGAAGCCAGTCTGGCGGTGCTCGACGCGGTGGTGTGGACGGGAGATGGCTCGCGGCCGTGGGCGGACGCGCTGGCGGCGGCTGGTGACACCATCCTCGAGGTGGGCGACGGCGCCGCCATCGAGCGGCTGATCACGCCGCGTACGCGCGTGCTGGACGCGCGCGGCGGCATGGTGACGCCGGGGTTCATCGATTCCCACGTCCACTTCCTGGAAGGCGGTCTCAGTCTGGGCTCGGTGCAGCTTCGCGACGCCGGGAGCCCCGAGGAATTCGTGGCGCGGATCGCGGCCTTCGCCGCCGCGGCGCCGCCGGGAAGCTGGATCACGGGCGGCGATTGGGACCATCGCAACTGGGGCGGCGAACTGCCGCGGAAGCAATGGATCGACGCGGCGACTCCGCGGAATCCCGTCTGGATCAACCGCCTGGACGCTCACATGAGCCTGGCGAATTCGCCGGCGCTGGCCGCCGCGCGGGTGGACCGGACCACGCCTGAAGTGGACGGCGGCACGATTGTCCGCGACGAGGCGGGCGAACCCACCGGGGTCCTGAAGGACAACGCCAAGAGCCTGGTGGACGTCGCGATGCCGGCGGCTGCCGCGGAGACGCTCGATCGCGCGCTGGACGCGGCCATGAAGTACGTGGCGGCGCGCGGCGTCACCAGCGTGGTCCACATGGGGACTTGGGACGACCTGGAAGTGTTCCGCCGGGCGCACCGGGCAGGCCGCCTGCGGACGCGCATCCGCGCGGCGGTGCCGCTGGGCACGTTCGGGCGCCTGGCCGACGCCGTCAACCGCGACGGCAGCGGCGACGACTGGCTGTCGATCGGCTGCCTGAAGGCATTCGTCGATGGGTCGCTGGGATCGCACACGGCGGCGTTTCTGGAACCGTATACCGACGCCCCGGAGGATACCGGTCTGCTGGTGAACAGCGAGGAGACGCTCTATCTCCGGACTCGCGCAGCCACCATGTCGCACCTGCAGGTGATGGCGCACGCTATCGGCGACCGCGCAGTCCGCCTGCAGTTGGACATCTTCGAGCGCGTGCGGAAGGAACTGCAGCCGGCCAACCCGCGGTTCCGCATGGAGCATGCACAGCACATCGCGCCGTGCGACATGGCGCGGTTCGTGGAGAACGGCGTGATCGCGAGCATGCAGCCGTATCACGCCATCGACGACGGGCGGTGGGCCGAGACGCTGATCGGACGGGAGCGGGCGGAGACCACCCACGCGTACCGCAGCCTGTTGGAAAGTGGGGCGCGCCTGGCGTTCGGCAGCGACTGGATGGTGGCGCCGCCCTCGCCGCTGGCCGGCATCCACGCCGCCGTTACGCGCCGCACGCTGGACGGCCGGAACCCGGAAGGATGGGTGCCGCGGCAGAAGATTACGGTGGAAGAGGCGCTGCGCGCGTACACTGTGGACGCGGCGTATGCGCAATTCGCGGAGGATCGCAAAGGAACACTGGGCGCGGGGAAACTGGCGGATTTCGTGGTGCTGGATCGCGATCCGACGCGAATTCCGGCGGCGGAGATTGGGGAGGCGCGGGTGATGGCGACGGTGGTCGGGGGCGAAGCCGTCTTCGAGCAGTAGGCGGATTCCGGTTGACACGCGGGTGCGTCGCGGCGTAATAATAAGTATGCACTCACAAATTAACTTCGGCTATCCCTGGTGGCTCGACTACGGTCATCTCACGCTGGCCGTCCTCTTCCTTGCCCTCTTCGCGCTGGGATGGGTCCGCAGATGGAACCGCGTGGCGATGGTCCTCATCGCCCTGGCCACCGTCTGGGCGCTCACGGCCTTCGCGATGCTGCGCTTCGGCTTCGATGTGAACGGCCGCGCCACCTTGCCGACGCAAGCCTTCCTGCGCTCGGGGACGGGCAAAGTGCTGGATATGGGCGCCGGAACCGGCCGCAGCACGCTGATGGTGCTGGAGGCGCGGCCGCATTCGACGGTGGTGGCTCTGGACAGTTTCAGCGACTCCTATGTACAACATTTCGGAGGAAAGAAGAGCGACGCCATCGAGAAGGGTACAGCCAAGCTCATGGCAAACCTGCGGGCCGCCGGGGTCGACAGCCGCTGCACCGTGCAGCCCGGCGACATGCGGCAGATGCCGTTCGAACCGGCCACCTTCGACGCGGTGGTGAGCGCTTATGCCATCGACCACTTGAATCGTCAGGGAATCGGCCAGGCTTTGGGCGAGGCCAACCGCGTGTTGAAGCCGGGCGGCGAGTTTCTGCTCATCGTGATCGCGCGGGATGTCTACCTGAAGTTCGCGTTCGGGCCGCTGATGGCGCACTCCGGAATGGTGCTCTCCGATTTCTGGGAGCGTAATCTGCGCGATGCGGGATTCGAAATTCTGGAGCAGGGCAACCCGCCCGCCACGAAATTTGTGCTGGCGCGCAAGCCATAGCCGGCGCCGGAAGTGCCACTATGAAGGGGGATGGGTAGAAAGAAGACGATCACCGATGCCGGCCTGCTGGAGGCGGCGCGCGAGATCTTCGTGGCGGAGGGGTTCGGCGCTTCCACCAAGGAGATCGCGCGGCGCGCCGGCGTATCCGAAGGCGTCATCTATCAACGTTTCGCCACCAAGGACGAACTCTTTTTCGCCGCCATGATCCCGCCGCCGGCGGACTTGAGCCGCCTCTTTCAAAATCCGCGTCTCAAGGGGAAGCGGCTGGTGGAGAAGCTCACGCTGGCCATGATCGACTACAGCCGCGCGACACTCCCGGTGCTGCTGCCGTTGATGCTCCATCCCAAGTTTCGCTTCGAGGAATTTGCCCGCCGCCATCCCGAATCGCCGCTGTTCGTGCTGCGCCGCGAATTGGGGCTGGTGCTGGCGCGCGAACGCCAGGCGGGGCGAATTGGCTGCGACCCGCGGGGAGCGGCGCTGCTGATCTGGTCGACGGCGCAATCGGTGGCCTTGTTTGAGAGAATGGGCGCGCACGGCGGGAAATTCGCTCCCGAGATCGTCGGCTGGACCCTGCAGTGCCTGTGGCAGGGGTTCCGGCCGAAGAAATAGCCGCCGATTCGAGATACTATGTCTGCTGATGAAGACTAGTTTTGCCGGTATCGCACTGCTTGGGCTGGCGGCACTGCCGCTGCTGCGGGCCCAGCCGCTGGGAAAGAGCGAACCTTCCTTCAGCCAGCCGTCGCTCGCTCCCGGGGTGGACTACGTGGTCCCGACCGAAGCCGCTATCAAGGCCACGATCGACCGCGTGCGCGACTACTTCATACGCGAGACGCCCTATCGCATCATCGACACCACCACCGGGAAGCCGATCACGGATCTCTCGACGCCGCTGAAGGCGGCCGGCATCGACGAGCGTGAGAACCAGTTCAACGACTGGGATTACCCCATGGGCGTGGTGCTGGCCGCCATGCTGCTGGACAGCGAGGTTACCGGCGACACCCGCTATCGCGACTACACCTTCAAGAATTTCGCGTTCATTTTCGATCATCTGGAATATTTCCGGAAACAGGCGGAGCTCTTCGGGCCGCAGCCGCGCGGATATCCGCGGCTGCTCAACTTCCGGGAATTGGACGATTGCGGCGCCATCGGGGCGGCGCTGGTCAAGGCCTACAGCCAGCAGCCCGATCCGCGATACCGCCCGGTGATCGACCGCATCGCCGAGCATATCGCGCACAAGCAGTTGCGCTTGGCCGATGGCACGCTGGCGCGGCCGCGGCCGCAGCCGGTGTCGTTGTGGATCGACGATATTTATATGTCGGTGCCGTTTCTGGCGCAGATGGGCAAGCTGACCGGCGAGCGGAAGTATTTCGACGACGCGGCGCGGCAGGTGATCGGCATGTCCGACCATCTGCAGGACAAGAGCAGCGGGCTGTTCGACCATTCCTGGTTCGAGAACAATCCCTTCGACGTCAAATTCTTCTGGGGCCGCGGCTGCGGATGGGCGCTGATGGCCGCCGCCGAGCTGCTGAGCGTGATGCCGGAGGATCATCCGGACCGCGCGCACGTGCTGGAGATTTTCGCCCGCGCGGCGCAGGGCGTCGCGGCGGTGCAGGGTTCCACCGGCATGTGGCACCAGTTGCTGAATCGCGAGGACAGCTACCTGGAGACCTCGGCGACGGCCATGTTCACCTTCGCTCTCGCGCGCGGCGTGAACCGCGGATGGCTCTCACCGGTATATGGGCCGGTGGCGCAGGCCGGCTGGCAGGCTCTGGCCACGCGCGTCCACGGCGACGGCAAAATCGAGGGCATCTGCGTGAGCACCACGGCCGCTTACGACGCGGTCTACTATTACAACCGGCCCACCGACCTGCGCGCCATGCAGGGGTACGGTCCGGTGCTCATGGCGGGCGCCGAAATGATCGCGCTGCTGCGCGGATTCGATATCGATCGCACGCTGAATACCTTTCACTACCGGAAGAAGAAGTAGACCGGCTACGCCGAGGAGGCCAGGCGGTGACACTCCATGGGATTCAGAACCAGCACCACCCGTCCGTCTCCCATGATGGCGGCGCCCTGAAATTCCTTGCAGTCCGCAAGCCCGCCGGCTAACGGCTTGACGATGACTTCGATTTCGCTCACGAAACGGTCCACCATCAGGCCGTAGCGGATCCGCCCGGCCTCCACCAGGGCGATGGAGCGTTCCGCCGATTCCGTCTCGGCCGACCCGAAGAGCTCGGCCAGGGAGAACATTGAATACACATCGCCACGGACCGTCGCGATCCGCGCTCCGCGGTATTGGTGCAGTTCTTCCGAGCGGATCTTGACCATATCGCGAATGCTGGCGAGGGGCAAGACGTATTCCTGACCGGAGGCTTCGAGGAGGATGCCCTTCGAGATCATGAGACTGGTGGGCAGTTTCACCGAAAACGTGGTGCCGGCGCCGCGCTGCGAGTGGATTTCGATGGCGCCCTGCAAATTGCGGATGTTGTTGCGCACCACGTCCATGCCGACGCCGCGGCCGGAGACATCCGTGACTTTTTGGGCGGTGGTCAACCCCGGCAGAAAGACCAGTTGAAAGGCGGCCATCTCGCTCATGGACCGCGCCGCTTCGGGGGTCAGCAGTCCCTTTTCGACGGCTTTTCTCTTTAGCGCCTCGGCATCCAGCCCGCGGCCGTCGTCCGCCACTTCCACTACCACAGCCCCCGCCTGGTTGCGGGCGCGCAGAGTTAGCCGCCCGGCGGCACTCTTTCCCTGAGTCGCTCGTTCGTCCGGCGGCTCCAGCCCGTGATCGACGGCGTTGCGGACCAGGTGCACCAGCGGGTCGCCGATCTGTTCCAGGATGGTCTTATCCAGTTCGATGCTCTCGCCTTCCACGGCAAACTGTACCTCCTTGCCCAGGCTGCGCGCCAGGTCTCTCACCAGCCGCGGAAATCGCTGGAACACCGTCTTGACCGGCAGCATGCGGATGGACATTACGCTGGCCTGGAGTTCCTCGGCAATGCGCGAGATGCCTGCCCCGGATTCCTTCAGCTCCTTGGCCACCAGGCCCGAGTCCGTTCCGCTGGTCAGTTTCTGCACCAGCACGGGGAAGGCGCCGCGCGCTACCAGAAGTTCTCCCACCACCCGCATCAGGCGATCCAGTTTCTCCTGCTCGATGCGGATGGTGGCGGGAGATGCCGATGCCGTGGCTGCCGCCGGCGGCGATGGCTTTGGCGCGTCCAGCGCCTCGTCCGGCGGCCGCGCGCCGGTCTGCCGCACCCGCTCCACGGCGGAGCGGGCGGAGCGGAACGCGCCGCTCAAGGCTGCCCGGTCCGGTTGGCTGATGGGCCCGCCCGCCCGCATGGCGGCGTCCAGGATCCTCAGTTGCAGCGCCAGAGGCTCTTCCAGATCGGAGCGCTGTTGATAAGCGGCCGCAGCCGCCAGCGTCTTCAGGCCGCGCAGATAAGTTCGGAGAAGCGACGCCGGCGCGTCATGGTCGCTTTCCAGGCTGTGCAGGCAGCCGCCCATGATCTCCACGCATTGCGATGCGGTGTTCAGGAACGCCGCAGTCCGTTCGTCGACCGGCGCCGCGGCGGCTGGCGCGTCCCGCAGTTGCAGCCGCTCGAGCAGACCGGCCGGCAACCGAGGCGTGGTGTCGCACGCCAGCCCTTCGAGCAGCGTCCGCATGGCGTCGCGTGTGTCCAGCACAGTTTGGACGGTCTCCCGTTGCAGCGGGCGGGAACCGGCGCGGAACGGTTCGAGAAGCGATTCCAGGGCGTGGGCGACGGTCTTCAGCACCACCAGGGGATGATCCGCCGATAGCGCCGCGCCGTCCACGTGCCCCAGCAGCAGGCCGGCATTCCCCTTCATGCTGTGCACGCCCCGGAAGAGCGCGTCCAGGGTCTCCCGCGAGGCGGGATCTCTCTCCAGGGCGAGGGCGTGGCTTTCCAGGGAAGCCAGGTGCTCCTCCGATTCCAGGAGGAACTGCTGGAGCGACTCGGCCGGAACCGCCCCCAGGAACGCCACGGCGGAATGCTGATCCCGCAACATGCGGATGGCGACGTCGCTGTCGTCCTCGACGAAGACAAAGACGCCGCGGATGGCGGCTTCATCGCGCTCCGTGACCAGCAGAATTTCCCATGAAAGGTAACAGCACTCAGGATCGAGGGACGAGAATTCGGGAACCTGGTTGATGCGGGCGGTGGTGTGCGCTTGCCCCAAGCCTCGTAACTCGTCCAGCAGCGTGACCGGATCGGCGCCGGAGGCGAACAGCTCGCGGTGCGGCCGGAATACGATCTCATAAGCCGTCCGGCCGTCGAGGACCGGCTGCGCTGCCGCTTCGACGCGGGGTGTCCGCGTGGTTTCAACATGCGGCACGAGACGGGCCAGCGACTCCAGCACCGCGCGCTCCGCCGCGCTCTCGGCCGGTTCGCCGTCCTGGCCCAGAATGGCGCGAATGATGTCGCAAGCCTGCAGCCCGCAATCCACCAGGTCGGAGGTGACCGCCAGGCGGCCCTCCCGCGCCAGGTCGAACGCCTCTTCCACACGGTGCGAGAACCGCGCGAGGCGCGCGAACCCCGCCGTGGCTCCCGATCCTTTCAGCGTGTGGATGGCGCGGAAGACGCGATTTACCAGCTCGCCGTCGCCGGGCTCGGTCTCCAGCGTCAGCAGCGACGTATCCAGTTCCGCTACCAGTTCCAAGGCTTCGGCCCGGAACGCGACGCGCATCTTGTCCAATAACTCGTCCGCCATCAGCGCACCACCTTTCTGACCACGGCCAGCAGCCCGTCGGGCTGGAACGGTTTCACGATCCAGCCGGTGGCCCCGGCGGCCTTGCCTTGCTGCTTCTTCTCCGGGTGCGACTCGGTGGTCAGCAGCACGATGGGAACGAATTTGTATTCCGGCATGGCCCGGAGCTGCCGCGTGAGCTCGATTCCATCCATATTGGGCATGTTCAGGTCCGCCAGGAACAGATGAATGTCGCGGCCTTGCAGCTTGGCCAGGGCATCCCGGCCATCGGACGCCTGCAGCACTTCGAAGCCGGCGCGCTCCAGGGTGAGCGTAACCAGCTGCCGCATGCTGGAGGAGTCGTCGACTGTCATGACTCGCTTCACGACGCCTCCCGAATCGCCCCGGAAAGCTCGCGCCGCAGCCCGCAGCGATCCACCATGGCGACGAATTCCGCCGACGGGCGGGGGAACGCGATCCGCGCCGCCGTCTTCTGCAGCGAACACAACAGTTGCAGGATGCAGGTATCGACATCCCGCAAACCGCTGGTATCCACCACCACTTGAGTGCAGCCGTCCAAAACCTCTGCGATCCGAGCTGCCAGTTCTCCGGCCTGGCGAATGGTCACGTCTCCTTGCAGTTCCAAGTGGAGAGTGTCTATCGATTGATGAACGGCAAACGGCATAAGCGTCTCTTATTTATGCTGCCCCTTCCCCGCCGCCCAGAAGCATGCGCAGGTTCTCCACCATCATCGCCGGCGTACAGGGTTTGACCAGGTACAGATTCGCCCCGGCCAGGTATCCCTTCGTCTTATCCTGGCCTTGGCTTTCCGTGGACACGATGACGATCGGCAACTCCTGATATCCCGGCTCGGCGCGCACGCGCCGGATGAACTCATACCCGTCCATGTGGGTCATGTTGATGTCCGTGAGGATCAGATCGCAGGCGTTGGTGAACAGTTTCTCCAGGCCATCGCTCCCGTCCATGGCCGTGACAACCTGGAAGTCCGCTTGCCGCAGAATGTAGGCGTGGTAGTTCCTGACGAACTCGGAATCGTCTACGATGAGAACATTTTTCTTCATGGGACCGATCTACTCCTTCACGTACACCAGGTGAGAGCCATGGCGGCGCAGCTTGAATGCCGTCGAGATCCTGCCGACCGACTCGGAATGGCCCAGGAACACGTAGCCGCCCGGTTTCAGGGCGTTATAGAAATGATCGACCACCATCTTTCGCGACCGGTCGTCGAAATAGATCAGGACATTGCGGCAAAAAATGAAATCGAAATTCCGCATGGCGCGCATGGCGGCGCGGTCGCTTAGATTCAGGTGTTCCAGCTTGACCAGGCACGCGGTGTTGGGCCGCACCGTATAGGTATCGCCGTGGATCAGGAAGTGCTTTTCCAGATACTCCGGCGGGACCTCGCTGACCGACCGCTGGCCGTAACGCGCCCGCGCCGCCTGGTTGAGCACGTTCTGATCGATGTCGGTGGCCACGATCTCGCAGTCCCAGAATTTCGATTGCGGGAACACTTCCCGCAAAATGATGGCCAGCGTGTAGGCCTCTTCCCCCGACGCGCAGCCCGCCGACCAGATGCGCAGGCTGTGCTCGCCGCGGCTCTCCTTGGCTGAAAGAACCTCCGGCAAACAGTAGTCGGCGAAGGCCGAAAGCTGCTCGTACTCGCGGAACATGTAAGTCTCGTTGGTGGTGATCAGGTTGGCCAGCGCCTGCATCTCCACCCCGTCCGCGTCGGCATAGCAAAGCATGAAGAGGTACTTCTGCACATCGTCTACCCCCAGCTTCTCCATGCGCTTCTCCACGCGTTTCTGCAGAAAATAGTTCTTATTGGCATCAAATTGCAGACCCAGTTGTGAGTAGATCCTGGCGCTCAGCTTTTCGAACTGGTCGGAGGAGAGTTCAAACACGTTCGTCCTCCGGCCGCCACGATGCCGGGAATGCGGCAACGCTGCCGTGGTTCGCGAGTTCCTCCAGGAGGCGGAGGGCTTGATGGCGAAGGATCGGGGAGCTACCCTGGCGCACCAGATGCTCCAGCGGCTCGGCGGCCGCTTCCGGCAGCCGGGCGGATGGGTGGCGTTGCCGCAGCAGCGTCATCGCGTCGAGGATGGGGGCCTCGAGATGAGCCCCGCGCGAGCCCAGCAGCTCAGCGACCTCCGCCAGGTCGCCGGCGCCGCCGAGCGCGCCCAGCAGTCTGAGATAAGAAGGCAGCAGAAGGTCCGATGTTGCACTTGCGCCTGCTCGAACGACTTCCAGGGAATGCGCGTCCCCGATCTGCGCCAGCGTTTCGAGACACGCGCCGGCCAGCATGGGCTGGGGTGACGCGGCCAAGCCCTCCACGCGCTCGCGAAACTCCGTCTTGCGGGCATTGCCCAGACTCTCGACGGCGGTGATCACAACGTTGACGTCGGTGTCGGCGAGCGCCAGGGCGTAGATTTCCGATGAACACTCGCTATCCACACCCGCCAGCACGTCGAGCATCAGCTTCCGTTCATCGCCGTCGCCTTGGGGAAACGCCTGCAGCAGCGGCGGAATCACCCGCGCGCCGCGCCGCCGCAGCAATTCGACGGCCTGGTTGCGCAGGAAGGGATCGTCGCTGGAGAGCAAGCCAATGGCCCCGCCGATCACGGCATCGTCGCGGATGCTCTGCAGCGCCGCAAAGATGGCCTCCCGCACGGCCAGGGAACGCTCCTTGGAGAGTTGTTTCAGCAGCGGAAGGACGCCTTCCGGGAGATTGGCGTACCCAATGTCTTCGGCCGCATAAATTCGTTCGGCTTCGTCGGCGCTGCCCAGCCTTTCTACCGGTTCCTCGATCCCCTTCATGAGTTCAGCCCACCCTTCCCAGAGCTTTCACAATTTCTTTGGCGATCTCGTAATTGGGGACGACGACGTCGGCCCCGCCGCGCTCCGCGGCTTCCCGGGGCATGCCATACACCACCGCCGTTTCGGCGCTTTCGGCAATTGTCTGCCCCCCCGACTGACGGATGGCGACCATCTGGGAAGCTCCGTCGTCGCCGATTCCCGTCATCAGCACGCCCACGGTCCGCTCCCCATAGGTGCGCAGCACGGCTTCCATCATCACGTCGACCGACGGCTTGAACAGCGTTTCCGGCTGCGCCGGGGTGCGGATCACGATTTGTCCATTGGACTTGCGATACGGGCACAGATGCAGTCCGCCGGGCGCGACATAGCAGACTCCAGGCTGCACCGTGTCTCCCGCCCGCGCGTGCACCACCGTCAGCGCGCAGTTTTCGTCGAGGCGCCGCGCGAATGGCGCCAGGAACGAGGCCGGCATATGCTGCACCAGAAAGACGCTCGCCGGCAGGTCTTTCGGCAGCAGCGGCAGGATGTGGAGCAGCGTGGCCGGTCCGCCGGTGGAAATGCCCATGGCCACGGCGACCGGACCAGACGGCTGGGACGGCGTCACGGGGACAGGCCGCGCGCGCGCCGCGATTCGCTGGGCCCGGCTCAGGCGAACCCGGTCCAGCACGCCGGCCGAGGCCGCGGCTTTCACCTTGCCCACCAGTTCCGCTGCCACCTCGCCCATTTGCGACGAGACCGTGCCGTCGGGTTTGGCGACGAAATCGAACGCTCCCAGCTCCAGACATTCGAAGGTGGTCAGCGCCCCGCGCTGGGTCAGCGACGAAACCATCACCACCGGACAGATCTTCTCTCCCAGAATGATCTGCAAGGCCGAAATGCCGTCCAGCTTCGGCATATTGATGTCCATGGTGACCACGTGCGGTCTCAACTCCCGCGCCTTGGCCACCGCGTCTTCGCCGTCGCGCGCCACTCCGGCCAGCTCCAGGGCTGGATCGGAATCGATGATCCGCTTCAATGTCTGCCGCATTAAGGCGGAGTCGTCGGCCACCAGTACTCGAATTCTGCCCATGGGTTTTGAGGGCCGGACCCGAAACGGCTCCGGCCCCTCCTGGATTTACTCCGCCGGTACTTCGGCGAGCTTCGACTGCTCGTCCTTCGAGAGGATCTTCTCCACGTCCAGCAGCACAATCATGCGTTTGCCGCTGTCGACCTTTCCGATCCCGGAAATGAAGCGTTGGTCTACTCCCGAGTGAATCGCCTCGGGCGGCGGCGCAATGTCCTTCTTCGAAAGGCTCAGCACCTCGCGCACCGCGTCCACCACCAGCCCGGTCTTCACACCGCCGAGTTCCACAATGATGATGCGGGTGCGGTCGTCGGCGGCCTTCAGCTCCAGGTCGAACCGCTTACGCGTGTCCAACACGGGAATTACCTCGCCCCGAAGATTGGTCACGCCTTCCACGAAGCTGGCCGCCTTGGGCACTTTGGTGATCTTGGACAGGCGGTCGATTTCCTGGATCTGCGAGATGGGGACGCCGTATTCTTCGCCGCTTAGCAGAAACGTGACCAGTTGCAATTCGCTCAGTTCCTGGCCGCCGATTGCATGCTGCTCCCCGCCCGCCGATGCCGCCTGCCGCGCTCCGTCGGCCGGGTTCGCCTGGATCTCGCGCAATTTCTGATCGCGCATCAGGTTAGCCACGTCCAGCAGCATGATGAGACGGCTGCCGTCGTTCAACTTGGCGATGCCGGAAAGGCCCAGACCGCTGGAGGCGACCTGCGGCGGAGGATCGACCAGTCTTTTCGAAATATTGAGGACTTCATTCACGTGATCGACCACGAGCCCCAGAATGGAGCCCCCGGCATCCACCACAATGATGCGTTGATCCTCCTGAATGTTGGCCGCAACCTGCCTCTCGAAGCAGTGAAGAGCCTCGACTACCCCGGCCGCCGTGGCCACCACTTCGGCCAGAGGCGCTCGATTTTGTAGCTGTTTGACGGCTTTCTCGTTCCAGCCGCGGATCTTGGATAGCGCTTCCATGAGGGCCTGGCTGGAGCTGTTGGCGTTGGCTAGCCATGCCCGCAGTCTCTCGGAAGCTGACAAATCGACCCTCGCGTGATCGCTCAGTGAACTCGCTGCCTGCCATTGCTCCAGCCAGCGTTCATAGTCCTCCCGCAATTCGCGGCAGGCGCCGGCGAACTCTTCGGCCAGGGAACGCTGCTGCATCAGCCGGCGCAGATCCACGATGGGGAGAATCTGGCCGCGAACGGTCAAAACTCCCAGCACATATTCCGGCAGATCCGGCACGTGTTTGGGGGTCTCCACGCGCAGGATTTCGCGGACGCGCTCCATGGGAAAGGCAAACTCTTCCTTGGCGATGCGAAACGTTACCATCTGCTGCACGTCGTCGCGCAAGCCTTCCGCGGCGGATGCGGTGTCGCGTTGGCTGATTTCGTGGCCTTCGTGGGAGGCGGTCACTTCGCCCTCGCGCCGGCTCATACGGATCTGGCAGACCTGCGAGGCATTGAGAGCCATGATGATACGCTGGCCCTTATCCAGTTTTACAACGCCCTCCAGATAGTCGGCGGTAGTTCCCCGGATGGCCGGCGGAGGGGGTTCGATGTCTTTGCGCAGAACGCGGGTCACCTGCTTCACCCGGTCCACGCGCAGCCCGGTCTTGACGCCGCCGATATCGACGACCAGGACGCGGGTGCGGTCGGTTTCCTCGGCGCGTTCCATTCCGAAACGGGTGCGCATGTCGATGATGGGCAGGACCACGCCCCGCAGGTTGGCGATGCCGTCCACGAACGCTGGCGTGCGGGGCACCTTAGCCATTTTCGGCAGGCGAATGATCTCCTGCACCGACATGATGTCGAAGCCAAACTCCTCGTCCTTCAACAGGAAGGTGACGAGCTGGCTTTCCTCCTTCAAGGCGGAAGTTGTGGGTTGAGTTTCTGTCTGCATACGGTTGCCTCTCTCGTCGGAACGGGGCTTATCCGTTCTGCAGTTCGTCTGCCTGCGAGGCGATGTCTTCCACTGCCTGGGCAATCTCCTGGGCGGCCTTGAGGCCCTGTTCGGAGGCGCCGGCGGCTTCGGTAGTGGCCCGTCCGGTCTCTTCCGCGGCGGCGGCGATCTGCTGGGCTGCTTTGGCGGCTTGCTCCAACGCTGCAACGGATTCCAGGGAACCCTTCGCGACGTCCTTGATGCCCGTCACCACGCTGTCGCATTCTCGTGCGATCCGGTCGAGATTGGCGGTCGAGACCTTAGCCCTGGCGACCTCTTCCCGTGCCTTAGTGCCCGACGACTGGATGTCGCCGCCCACCTTGTTGATCTGCGTCTGGACATTCTTGACCAGGTCCTTGATGCGGTCGGCATTCTCGCTGCTCTCGTTGGCCAGCGAACGAATGTCGCCGGCGACTACCGAGAAACCCCGTCCGTATTCGCCGGCGCGGGCGGCTTCCACGTTGCCGTTGACCGCCAGCATCTTGGTCTGTACCGTCACCATGACAATAGCGTCGACAATTTTGTCGATGCGCCGCGTCCGCTCCTCGAGCTCCAGAACGTTCTTGGCCGATTCCATGGAACTATCGGCGGCTTTGCCGATATTGAGGATCAACTGGTCCACATTGGCCTTGTTGCTGGCCAGCAATTGCTGAATCGTCACGGCTTTCTCGGACCCGTCGTCGGCCCGCTTTCCCATTATCTTGGCGGCCTGCAAGAGCTGCACTCCCGCCGTATTGGACGCCTCCGCCGATTTGGCCTGGGCGGAGGCGGCTTTGTTGATCTGCTCAATGGCGGTCGAAATCTGCCCCGAAGAGGTCTTCACTTCCTCGGCGTTCTGTGAAAGCTCCTCGGCGGTAGCGGCCAACTCCTCCGCCGACTTCTGCGCGTTGGTGGACGTCTTCAGAGACTCGGCCATTTCGGCGAGCGACCGCGCCGCGTCGCTCATTTCAGCGTACGCTTTGGACTGCTCCTGTACGGATTTTTGCGCTTCCTGGCACGCCGAGGTGGCTTCTTCCGCGGCCGCCGCGATCTCTTCGGATCCCTTCAAGTAGCCCTTCGCCCCGGCCAGCGATTCCTGGGCGTTCTTGCGGATTTCGACGCACGCCTGCAGAATGGTGTCGAAGTCCACGGCGATCTTCGCCAAGTCCGCGGTCACAACTTTGGCCTTCTCCGCCTCCTCGCGGCCGTTCTTTCCCGCCGTCTCGGTGTCGGCGGCAACCACCTTCACCTGGTTCTGAATCTCGTTGACGACTTCCTGGATACCGCGGGCGCTTTTCTCGCTCATTTCGGCCAGGTTGCGGACCTCGTCGGCCACTACGGCGAATCCCTTACCGTGCTCGCCGGCCCGGGCGGCTTCGATGGCCGCGTTCAGCGCCAGCAGATTGGTCTGGTCGGCGATGCGCGCCACGGCGTGAACAATCTTGCCGATCTCTTCCGACTGCCGCTCCAATTCGCCCACCATTTTGGCGGATTCCAGGTTGGCGGCGGCGGAATCGCTTACACCTTTGATCAGCGCTTCGATATCGGCGGTTGTCGATCTGGCGAGCGACTGCAGTTCATTGACCTTCTGCAGCGAGGCGTCGGCCCGTCCGTTGGCTATGTCCGAAGCTTTTTCGATCTGGTTAATGGCGGCGCGCGACTCCTCCGCCGCGGTGGAGGCCTGCTCGGCGCCCGCGGCCACTGTGTGCATGGTTTTCTCGAGCTCCACTACGGCGCTGTTGGCTTCGGCGATGGCGCTGGCCACCTGGTCGGTGGCCGTGGAGAGCTTCTCGGCGACGGCCTGCGCTCGGGCGAGCGTGCGCGCGCGAGCCTTTTCCTCAGCCATCTTCTTGGCGGCCAAACGGCCCTGTCCGGCGTCCTCTTCGGCATGCCCATTGGTCTTCTGCGGCACAGCGGATGCGCTTCGCTGCGGCGCCAGCCGGTTGGTGGCCAGACGCCCGGCCGGCGTGCCAGTACCGTTTGTCTTGGAAATCGTTTCCGTATTCACGTTATGAGTCTCCTGATGTCAGTTGAGGCCTACGCTCGTCAATCAGTACCTTTGCCGGCGACGTTGTCTCTTGAAAAAACCTGCAGAAGCCAGGGAGGCTTGCGATCAACCGCTGGAATGTGCGCGGTCCTCGTTCGTGTAAGGTATCGACGGAACTTCGAATCCCTCTATATCTCACGCACTTCTTTAGGGAGTAGGATACCGGGCATGCAAACGGTGATAGTGGTGCCCGCGATCGCGGCGAAACCGCGGAGCCCGCGCATCGGCGATCTCCTGGTTGTGGTCGATCGGCCGGCGGCCGACGAGCGAATGAACTGGTTCGCGCGGCCGCATCTCTCGGAACCGGATTGCCTGGCGGCATGCGAACAGGCGGCGCACCTCCCGTATCGGCGTGAATCGCCGGCGCGGCCGCCGCGCGCCGAGGTGTACGAGATCCGCGGATTCAACAACGACAGGCAGCTGGAAGCCAATACCGGCGTATTGGCGGCGCTCGACGCCATCCGCTCCCAAGTCCCAGGCGCGCGCCTGAGTCTCGTACTGGTCGTGGGACCGCGACTGGAATTCGCGCCCCGCGCCGGCCTGGGCGATCTGCCGCCGCAGAGTTTTCCGCCCTACTTTTGCTGGATGGACTGCTGCGCCGCAAGCTGGCCGGCGCGCGCACCGCGGCTGTGCTCCGCGGACATCAATCCGCACGTGATCGAGTTTCTCCGCTTCGGCGCGGTCGACGTCTTCGTGGTGCTCCGCAAGCGCCGACGCTTCGCAATCGCTAACTATTTCGGCTTTTCAGGAGCCAGAAAGGAGATCGGCGTGAAGGACACGATGCGCCATTTGCCGTGTTCGCGCTCGACTTCGCACGTCACGCGGTCGTGACGGCGCAGTTCGCCGATGCCGGATCGCGGATGGACCAGCGAGAGGGTCCAGTCCAGTTCCACGCTGCGATGCTGGTCGTCGCCTTCGCTGTTCACCAATTCCACGAACGATTCGAGGTCCCCCTGTTGTTCCAGCGCGTTGACGTTGTCGCGCAGTTGCTCGAAGCCGGGCATTTTGGGATCGAACGCGGCCAGAAAGCGCGCCGGCACGCGGCCGTCGTGGCGGTTGGGATCGCCGCTCACCTCGGTGAGCGCTCCCAGGGTTTCGGTGATCAGGTCCCAGACCACGCTGTTGCGCACGGGAGCGAAACAGTCGAGGGGCGTGAACGAGACGATGCGCCAGTGTCCGTCCTGCTTCTCGGCGCGCAACTTCACCTGGGCGCGGCGGTTCACCACGGTCTCGCCGTTGTAGGCGCGGACCTGCATGCGCCAGTCCATGGCCACATCGCGGGCGTGGGCGTCGCCGGTATTGCCGGCAAACTCGATCGACGAAGGGACGCGCGCTTCTTTCAGCAGCAGCCCGATGTCGCTCGAGAGCCGCTTGAATCCGGCCATTTTGGGGTCGAAGAACGCGCGAACGGTATCCGGCTGGTTATCGAAGAGCGCGTTTTTCATGGTTTCGATCATCTCGTGCACCTCGACGCCGGCGGAATTGGTATCGTCGGCGACGGCCGCGGCGGGCAGGCAGGCGGCCAGGAGCAGCGCGGAAATGGGCAGGCACGTCCGGCGGGTCATATCAGGTCCGGTAGCTGGCGTTGATGTGGATATAACCCTCGGTGAAGTCGCAGGTCCAGAAGCGGGCGGCGCCTTTGCCCTTGCCGGCGATGTGAAAGCGGATTTCGCACTCCGCGTCATCCAGTTTGCGCTTGAGGCCGGCTTCGGAAAAGGGCGCGGCCAGACCCTGACGGCAGACCTGGACGCCCTGCATGTGGATGTCGGTCTTCTCCGGTGGGAACACCACGCCGGCATTGCCCGCGGCGGAGAGAATGCGTCCCCAGTTCGGGTCGGAACCGGCGATGGCGGTCTTGACCAGCGGCGAATTGGCGATGGCACGGGCAATCTTGGCGGCGGCCGCATCGCTGGACGCGCCGCTGACTACGATGGTGACGAACTTCCGGGCGCCCTCGCCGTCGCGCGCGATGGCCTGCGCCAGTCGTTGCATCACCCCGGTAATGGCCTCTTCGACCCTGGGCAGCTCTTTGGCGTCGGCGCCGACGCCCGCCGCGCCGTTGGCCAGCAGCAGCAGGGTGTCGTTGGTGGAGGTGTCGCCGTCCACCGAGAGGCGATTGTAGCTGCTCTCCACGCCGCGCTTCAGCATGGCGCGCAAGGGCGCTACGGGAATCCGCGCGTCGGTCATCACGAAGCCCAGCGTGGTGGCCATTTGCGGGTGAATCATCCCCGATCCCTTGGTCATACCGGCCACGCGGATAACGCCGCGCCGCAGTTTCACCTCGGCGAAGGCGGTCTTGGGGACCAGGTCGGTGGTCATGATGGCGCCCGCTACATCGTGGAAGCGGTCTTTGTCGAGGCCGGCGATGAGGCGCGGCAGGGCGTCGACGATCTTGCGGGGGTCGAGTTCCACGCCGATGACGCCGGTCGAGGCCGGTAGCACTTGCGCGGTGGGAAACTGCAGCAGCCGCGCGGCGGCTTTGGCCGTGGCGAGCGACACGGCGTCGCCGGTGCGCGTGGCGCAGTTGGCGTTGCCGGCATTGATCAGCACGGCCCCCACCTTGCCGCCGGAGAGCTTCAGGTGGCGCCGCGAGAGCTTGACGGGAGCCGCTTGCACGCGATTGCGCGTGAATACGGCGGCGGCATTGGCGGCCATGCCGGTGACAATGAGAGCGAGGTCGTCTTTCTCCACCTGGCGAATGCCTGCGTAGGTGGATGCGTATGCGAAGCCGAGTGGTAAGTTCAAGCGGATGGATCCTTTGGGCGCCCTGGAACCGCGACCGCCAGGGAGCGGCCCGAACCACCGGCAAGACAAACTGCGCATGAGCCCGCGCCTCTTCGCCAGGCCGCTCCCCGCGGTCGCGGTTCCAGGGCGCGAATTGCAGTACACCGAAGCATCAAGCGGACGGTTCTCCTAAGACTTCATTTTCGGTCAAATGGCAGCCATTTGCGAAATCGGCGGCGGGGACGCGTTTGCGGCCTTCCGCCTGGATTTCCAGGAGTTCGAGCGATTGCGCGCCACAGGCGATCCGCAGGGGCTTCACGCTCACTACCGTGCCGGGGCGGCCGGCGGCCTCGGCGACGCGCGACCGGCGAACGTGCAGCGTCTGGCCGCGAAACTGCGTGTAGGCTCCCGGCGAGGGCTGCAATCCGCGCACCTGGTTGTGGATGGCGGCGGCGGGGCGCGTCCAATCGATGCGTCCGTCTTCCTTCTTCAACATGGGCGCGTAAGTGGCTTGCGCCGCGTCCTGCGGCTGGGGAACGATGCTGCCGGCGGCCACGCCATCGAGCGTCTCCACCAGCAGGCCGGCGCCCAGCACGGCCAGGCGGCTGCCGAGCGAGGGAGCGTCCTCATCGGGCGCGATCGCGGTCTCGGATTTCAGCAGCATGTCGCCGGTGTCGAGGCCGGCATCGATGCGCATGGTGGTCACGCCGGTGCGCGTCTCGCCATTGAGAATGGCCCACTGGATGGGTCCGGCGCCGCGATACTTGGGCAGCAGCGACCCGTGGACATTGATGATGCCGAGCGGCGCCAGGTCGATAACGCTCTGCGGGATGATCTGGCCGTAGCCGACCACTACCATGGCGTCACATGCCTGCTGGCGCAGGAACTCCACGGCTTCGGGACGGCGGACGCGCTCCGGCTGATAGACCGGCAGTCCCAGGCGCAGGGCGGCCTCTTTGACGGGCGGAGCGGCCAATTGCTGACCGCGGCCGCGAGGGCGGTCGGGCTGGGTCAGTACAGCGGTGACCCCGTGTCCGGCATCCACGATGCGTTCGAGCGTGGGCACGGCGAAGGCGGGGGTTCCGAGAAAGACCAGGCGCAGAGGACGCGGCATAGCCGCTAGTCCCAGTCGCCCGCGCGCTGCAGTTTTTTGATTTTGCGCTTCATCAGATCGCGCTTGAGGGCGCTGATGTGGGTGATGTAGAGGCGGCCGAAAAGATGATCGGTTTCGTGCAGGAAGGCGCGCGCCAGCAGGTCCTCGCCGGTCCTTTCGAATTCCTCGCCCTGGGCATTGCGGGCGCGGACGGTGACGCGTTTGGCGCGCCGCACCTGCTCGCGGAAGCCGGGGATGCTGAGGCAGCCTTCCTCGCCCTCCTGGCGTCCTTCCACCTTGACGATCTTGGGATTGATGATGACCAGCTTGTCCTCTTCGCGCTCCCCGTTGGACACGTCGATGACGGCGATCTTGCGCGAGAATCCGATTTGCGGCGCCGCCAGGCCCACGCCCTTGGCGGCGTACATGGACTCGAACATATCCTTCAGGAACTGGTCCAGTTCGGGCGTGCCGAACTCCGTGACTTCGTCGGCTTCGCGGTCGAGAACCGGGTGGCCGAACTTGACTATGGGATAAATCATTTCAGTTTACAGTTTACAGTTGACAGTTTACAGCGACCCCAAGCGGCCGCGGCTCGGCCACCGGCGCCTTGACTGTCAACTGCGCATCCCTCAAAACCTATTCACCTGCTCCAAGTATCCATGGTAGTTGCGGCGGGTCTCTTCGAGCGAATCGCCGCCGAATTTTTCCAGGAGAGCCTGCGCCAGCACGATCGCCACCATGGCTTCGCCAATCACTCCGGCGGCGGGTACCACACATACGTCGGATCGCTCATAGGCGGCCAGGGCGGGCTCGCGAGTAGTCAGGTCGACCGACTCCAAAGGACGCCGCAGGGTGGAAATGGGCTTGAGGAAACCGCGCACCAATATGTCCTGGCCGTTAGTAATGCCGCCCTCCAGTCCGCCGGCGCGGTTGGCGCCTCTGGTGAACTGGCGCTCCTCGAGATTGTAGTGAATCGTGTCCTGCACTTTCGACCCGAAACTGGCCGCGCCTTCGGCGGCGAATCCCACTTCCACGCCCTTCACGGCCTGTATGGAAACGATGGCCTGCGCCAGCCGGCCGTCGAGCCGCGTGTCCCAGGCGATGTGCGACCCCAGGCCGACGGGAACGCCGCGCGCCACCACTTCGAAGATGCCGCCCACGGTATCGCCGGTGCGGTACGCCTGATCGACCATCTCTTTCATGCGGACTTCGGTTGCGGCGTCGACGCAGCCGAGCAGCACCTCGTCGCGGCGGCTCAGGGCGTCGAGCTCGTCCCAGGTGGCCGGCCGTTCCAGGCGCACCGGGCCGACGGCGATCACGTGGCTCAGGACGCGAATGGAGAATTCGCCGAGCAGCGCCTTGGCTATGGCGCCGACCGCCACGCGCGCCGTGGTTTCGCGGGCGCTGGCACGTTCCAGGATGTAGCGGGCGTCGTGGAAGTTGTACTTCAGGGCGCCGGCCAGGTCGGCGTGGCCGGGGCGCGGACGGGTGACCGGCTTGCGTTTGTCGTCGCCGCCGGCGATGTCCTCGACCGGCAGGACTTCGGTCCAATTCTCCCAGTCTTTGTTGCGAATGAGGATGGCGACGGGGGAGCCGATGGTATGGGAGTGGCGCACGCCGGCGACGATCTCGGCGCGGTCGGTCTCAATTTTCATGCGTCCGCCGCGCCCGTAGCCCTGCTGGCGGCGCCACAGTTCGCGATTGACGGCATCAACGGAGATGGGTATGCCGGCAGGAAGTCCTGTCAGAGTGGCCACCAAACATTCTCCGTGGGACTCTCCGGCGGTCTCGAAACGCAACATTAGCGAAGACTTATTATCGTAGCAGACTCCAGCGGCGCAGCCCTCGCCGGGCCGTCGGCCGGGACGGCGGAACATCCGGGGGCCGGCTTGCGTCTGGATGTAATGGCAAGGGAGGAAGCTTGGTTAAGTTCTTACTGTGGTGCATTCTGCTGTTCTTTTGCTGGCCGCTGGCGCTGGTCGCACTGGTGATGTACCCGCTGGTATGGCTGTTGCTGCTGCCATTCCGGATCGTGGGGATTGCGGTGGAAGGAGTGCTGGAACTGGTTTGGGCCATCGTCACCCTGCCGGCGCGGATCCTGCGGGGCTTCGCCTAGGGCTTGCCTAAGAGCAGGCGGCCGAAAAAAAGCCCGCGCCGGCGTGCGACTTCCGGCGCGGGACAAGAGAAGAGAGAGTCGAAATGGAAGAACAGGTTCAGCCGGGAAGCCGGAACTCGACCGGCGAAGGAATCGACGGCTGTTGGAATGCGCGTCCCTGAGTGCGGAATTCGTACCGTTCGATGGCCACGGCAGCGCCCTTCTCATTGCTGCGCACGACGCAACCATAAATCATCAATTTCATGGGGCAGGAGTCGTTGAGCAACACCGGCCAGTTCATGGAGACTTCCACCGGCATCCCGGTGGTGAGCATGCTCTCGGTGGTGAACCACACGCCGCCGCTCGAGATATTGGCCGTCTTGCCGGTGCCGGTCTCCGCGATGCGCTGGCCATAGAGCATCTTGTAGCGGACGTCCTGCTCGATGTGGAAGCGCCGTTTCATGCGCCTCTCGCGTTCTCCGTTGTTGAGGGCTTTATCCTCTTGTTGCGTCTCGATCACACGCACCGCCTTCCCACGCTCTAAATGACATTCGGGTACCCGTACGCACAATACCTCTTTGGTTATCCGGGGCCGTTAACCACAACTCCGGGACGTTTCGGCTCGCGCCGATAAGGGTTTTTATTTCAATTAGTTAGAGAGGGGGGATAGGGTAGGGATTACGACTACTATCACGTACTGGAAGGGACCTTGCGGAGGCGTAAAGGAGCCGGCAAGGCAAAAAAATTTGAGCGAAGGACAAAATAGTTCTGGACAATCAGGTCCGAAATTGCTAATCTCAAACCAACACAGACAGCATCCCTGGCGGTGAGTCCCCTCCCACCGCCACTTCTCTGAGTGCAAAGCCCCGAGATACCCAGCTCGGGGCTTTTTCCTTTTCCGGCTACCTCCGTCCGCGCCTTCCCTGCCCTCCCCAAAAAAATCGCAAATATTTTTTCAAAAACACTGGACAAGAAGGTCCGAAATTGCTAATCTTAAATCAACACAGACAGCATCCCTGGCGGTGAGTCCCCTCCCACCGCCACTTCTCTGAGTGCAAGGGCCCCGAGATACCCAGCTCGGGGCCACAACTTTTTTGGGCCACCTTTTTTCACCCTACATTCATCAACCTGTTGGAATATCCCGCCAGCTTCCGGCAACTCGAGTTCCCTCAGCGTCTCAGAACCAGCGCTCGTTCTTCTTCAACGACCCGAACGTGCCGATATTGGCCAGAGACAACGCAAATTCCCACACTCCGTGCGGCTGTCCGATGTTGATGCGGAAATATTGCACGCTGAAGCCGCAGCAGTTGGTGTTGTAGTTGATCTGCGTGGTGTAGTAGATCGGCTTGCCGTAGTGATCGTCATAGACGCCCGAGACGCCGGCGTTCCAGCCGCGGTGCTGTGCATCGCCCACCCAGATCCGCGTCGAGTACTGGTTGGCGTACGGCATCAGGATCGGGTTGGCGTGTACCTCGTTGTTCCCCACCGACGCGTGATAGAGCTTCCAGCTGTAGTCCACGGTGAAACTGCTGTCGACGATGCCGTGCGTCCGGGGATCGTAGTCCGCCTGCCAATTGATGCCCAGGCCGGCCATGGGACTGGCGCGAATCAGCGACACGATGGGCGAGTAGCCACGCGGTCCCACCAGGAACGCGTAAGCCGTCAGATCGCTGGTGGCGGAGAAAATATTGGGCTGCGCATTCACCAGCGCGCCGCCGAAAGTCGGATCGAAATACCGCTTCTGCATCAACGACCAGGTGAAGATCTCCTGCACCGTGCCGTCCTTGCGCTTGGCATAGATGCGATTGGTGAGCGATAGCGTCAGGTCGCTGGTATTGGACAGCAGGTCGGTCTCATCGAAACGGATGTACTTGTTGAAGTCGCTGCCGATACCGGTGACGTAGTTGTAGGTGATGCGCGGCTCGATGACGTGCTTCAGCTTCTCGCCGAAAAACGTCTTCTTGTTGTACACGCGGGCGAGCGAAGGCAGAATGATGTCGAGCGAAAACTCGCGGGCGTTGCGCGTGATGGGCGAGGTAATTGCCTGGTAGTAGCCGGCGCCCAACGGGGACGGCGTCTGGCTTTCGCCGTAGAACGTCTCGTCAACGCCGACACTGGGCACGAAGTCGATGGGCCCCAGGTGGAACGCGGTGGTAAGATGCGGCGAGAAGTCGACCCGCGGCGTGAACTGGCTGGTCTGGAAAATACCCAGGCGATCGGTGTTGGTGCTGTCGAAGAACGGCTCGGTGCGGTACAGCAGCCCGGCGGCGGAGTAGAACGAAAACCAGAAGGGCTGGTTGTCCAGACTGAACAGTTCGCGGTCGCGGCTGCTGAACTGCTCCTCCGGCAGCTTGTGGATCAGCACCGCGTTGCGCAGGTAGTCGGTGCTGCCATCCGCTTGGAGCGTGGCCACCTCGGCGGTCTCAAAGTTCTCCAGGCGTGAGAATACCGTGTCAAAGGTGAACGATGACCAGTTCTTGTCGAGAAGCGCCGTGGAGTGAAACTCCGATCCGATGGCTTCCGAATACGACCCCGACCATTCCTGGCGAAATCGGAAGGAACTGACGTCGTTGACCGAGGCGCTCGCCAGCCAGCCGTCGCCCAGATCGCTCTTTCCCAGAAAATAGATATTGACGCCGCTGAACGTCTGATGCGAATTGGGATCGCCGGTGCGATCCTGCACGGCGTACATCACGAAATCGAAATCCGTGCCCACGCGCGGATTGCCGCGCAGGTCCACGTGGTGCGCGAAGGCGCTGGTGTTGTAGTCGAGGAACTGGTAGGTGAGATCGTAGCTGCGATTGATGGCCCAGAAATACCCCACGCCCACCATCACGCCGCGCTGCGTGTGCGGTGCGATATGGGGCATCAGGAAGCCGCTGTGGCGCGGCTCCTTCTCGAGCGAGTGATAGAAGTAGGGCGCATAGAACAGAGGCACTTTGCGCAGTATGAACCAGCTCTTGTAGGAGATAGCGCGCTCGTGCGGAATGATGTCGAAGCGCGGGCCTTTCATGACCCACCAGGGGCTGCCGTTCTCGGGCATTTTGCAATTGGTGACCCAGCCGTTGTAGAGGATGTAGCGGCTGCCCAGGCGCTCCGCCCATTCGCCTTCGAAATGGTACGGACTGGTGCCGCTCAGAATGCCCTTGCGCACCACCAGGCGCGGCGCCGATTCCCCGCGCACATTGAAAAATGCGCCGTTTTCCGTGGCGCGGTTGTACTCCAGGTGTTCGCACCAGATCTGCTCATTCTTGTCCAGGCCGTGAAAATAGACGTGGCCGGTAGCGTTCAGCTCCTGGGTGGCTTCGTTGAATTCCATGTGGTCGGCGGTGACGTAGACTTTGGCGTCGCCGGCCTCGGCGTGGCCGTCGAGGACTTTGATGGAATCGCCCTGCGCATTCTTGCGGACATCTTCGGTAGTCGCCCAGACGCGCCACTCTTTGGGCTGAAATGTCTTGAAGTCGGGGAAGATCGGCGGGGCGGCGAGGGGAGCGGTTTCGGGCGAAACGGTCTGTGCGGCGGCGGTTGGTGGAACCGCTTGCTGAGGGTCGGATAGGGTATCTACCTGAGCCCATACTGGAGAGGCTAAAGCGAGCACCGCCAACAACGTAAGCACCGAAGCGCAGGTATTACTAGAAGATTTTTCGTGACATTCCTCTCCCATTGTGGTAAGAAAGTTGAGAGAGCTCGGCGGGTTCGGCCCCAAAATGAGAAAGTAGCACATTTGGCAGGATGCCGGGGGTTTATCGAGGCGGCCGGGGTTTCAGGGGTGAAATGACCTGCAATTACTGTGGTGCACGGAATTCGGACGGCGAGGAACGCTGCCGCCGGTGCGGCCGGCGGGCGCATGGGTCGCAGACCGGAGAATGGCGCGTGCAAGGCGCTCTGGCCGAGAAGGTGCAAGCCGCTCCCGGCGAGTCGACCACCGACACTTCGCGTGCGCGCAGCCTGGCGGATGCAGTGCAACCGCGGCTGTTCTATGAACGGCAGGCGCCCAACGTAATCCCCTTTGAAGCGTTCGCTCCTCCGCCGCCCCCTCCGCGCACCCCTACGCGACGGCCGCGTACGGCCACTCCCAAAACGCAGGGCGGCACGGCGTCACGGCCCGCGGCGAAGTCCTCTTCGCGAAAACCGCCCGTTCCCGATACCCAGGGAAGACTGGATTTCCTGCCTCCGGTGGCGCCTAAGGCCCGCACTCTTGGTACAACTGTAGAAGCTGTGATTTATTGCGAGGCGCCGGTTGCCACTCCGCTGCACCGCGCCATGGCGGGAGCGGTGGATTGGAGTCTGGTCCTGATCGCCTACGGCCTCTTCCTGGCGACTTACGGTCTATCCGGCGGCGCGTTCCTGATGAACAAGACCGGGCTCATGCTTTTGGGCGGCGCACTGCCGCTGATCGCCATAGTGTACAGCTTGGTATTCGCCGTGGCCCGCGCCGAATCTCCGGGAATGCACTGGACCCACCTGACGATCGTCACCTTCGACGGCGATCGTCCGGAACCCAGGCACTGGTTTCTGCGCCTGCTGGGCTCATGCCTGAGCCATTGCACGGTAGTCGGCATGCTGTGGATGTTCGCCGACGAGGAAAGCCTCACCTGGCAGGATCACATCTCCGGCACGTTTCCCACGCCGCGCGAATCCAATACGCAGGTGTTTCGGCGGAAGTAATCCGCAATTCTACAGCGAGCTGGTCGCGCTGACGCGGTGTACGGGGATCCACGGCAGGATGGTCTGCAACTCTCCGCCGAGCAGGATTTGTCCCTTCTTTTTCCAATAATCGGCCGGCGCGCGCTCGATGGTTCCTTCCGCATAGGAAATGGCAAGCTTGTAGTGCGGCATTTCCAGCCCGGTGCCGATCACCGAGGGAATCGATTCTCCCGCGTGCAGGCTGAGCCGTTCGATGCGGTCGAACTGGCTCCAGTTGAAACAGACGGCCAGCACGTTGCGCAGCCACGCGAGCCGCTTTTGCGGGTCGGCGCCAGCCTCGTCGCGGCAACGCTGCGCCACCTTTTCGGAAAACCACCAGATACCCGGCGGACTTTGCGTCCAGCGGCTGTCGGCGATGCGATACAGCGTGGTGGGGCCGGCGAGCAGCCGGGCGCGAACGGAACCCGGCGCCAGGCTCTTGGCGTCGCTGATTTTCTGCGCGCCGAGCCACGCCTGGAGGCGCATTTCCCCTTCAAAGGCTTGCCGGTGCGCCGGCGGAACGCCGGTTCCGGTCCAGCCCATCCCGGCCTTCTTCAGGACGTTCTGGTACAGCGGATCGTTGTTTGCCAGCACCGGGTAAATGCGCGCGATGTACAGCTCATAGAGCGATTGGTTCAGGTCCGTCAGACCCGCCATGGGCGCCCCTCCGATTGGGAGAATATCACGGATGGCAGGCCGGTAATCCAGCGCGCCGCGGAATGAGTACTATGGGCGGGGCTGCGTTTCACGGGGTCCGCCAGCTACAATAGAAGTTAAGAATGCAGCGCATTGGGGCTCGCCGGAGAGATGCGCGGACGCGCCGGTGCGGGCGTGTGGCCGAGTCACGGGGATTACGGGTGAGGTGTGGATAATCGCAAAACCTAACGGCCGGTCTCGCCGGCTAGCGCCGGGCGGCTGTCTTACGAGTCTCCGGGTCGCCGCCTTCTTGTGCTGCGCCTGGCTGCTGACGGCCGCGCCGCAGACTGCGCCATCGCTGGATGTTTCGGTCCGCGATGCATCCAACCTGCCGGTCCCGGCCGCGCACGTGGAGGTACGTCTCGGCGACCACCTGGTGGCCAATGGCGACACCGACGAGCAGGGGCATGCCGTCTTTCCCGGTTTGCAGGCGGGCCGCTACGCTGTCAGTGCGTCCAAAGCCGGCTTCCAGCCGGTCCGCCAGGACGGCGTGGACCCTGCCGCGCCGGTGGAACTCCATCTGGTAAGCGAGGTCCACAAGGAAAGCGTGCAGGTGGAGGCTACCGCGGAGCCCGTGGAGCAGGGCGCTTCGACACCCGACACCATCTCGGGACAGACGGCCCGCGAATTGCCGGGACGTCCGCCCACCGTTGCCGACGCGCTGCCCATGCTGCCGGGCGTGGTTCGCAAGCCGGATGGCGGGCTGCAGATTTCGGCGGCATCGGAGCATCGGGCAGCGCTGATCGTGAATTCCGCCGACGTCACCGATCCGGCGACGGGACAGTTCGGATTGACCGTGCCGATCGACATTGTGGACGCCATGAACGTCTACCAGACGCCATTCCTGGCGGAGTACGGAAAGTTCACGGCGGGGCTGGTGTCGGTGGAGACGCGGCGCGGCAGCGAAAAATGGAAATGGGAGCTCAACGACCCGCTACCGGAGTTCATTATTCGCAGTTGGCGCATGCGCGGCCTGCGCACCGCGACGCCGCGCGTCAACGCGGAAGGCGCGTTGATCCCCGGCAAGCTATATTTCTCCGAGGGGTTGGAATACGAGATGCGGAAGATCGAGGTGATCACGCTTCCCTTCCCCAACGACCAGAAGAAAAAAACGGGCGTGAATTCCTTCGCGCAACTGGACTGGATTCCGGCGTCGTGGAACGTCCTGACAGCCACGCTGCATGTAGCGCCGCAGCGCCTGTCCTACGTCAATATGGATGCCTTCAACCCGCAGGCGACCACTCCCGATGCGGCGCTGCACAACTACACCGGGACCATTACCGACCGCCTCGCGATTTTCGGAGGAATGCTGGAGAACACCATTTCCGAGACGCGGTTCGGCGCGCAGGTGTGGGGCCAGGGCAACCAGGATATGACTATCGCGCCGGCCGTGAGGAGCGGCAACTATTTCGCGCAGCAGTACAGCAACGCGTCGCGAATCGGATGGGCGCCGAGCTACCTGTTCGGATCGGTGAAGTGGCTGGGGACGCACGCCTTCAAACTCGGCGCCTACCTGGCGGAAAGCCACGACGACGGACAGGTAGTCGACCGGCCGATCGACATTGTGAACCAGTTGAACCAGTTGACCGAGCAGATCACTTTCACTCCCGGCCGCGCCTTTACGCTGTCCGATACGGAGTACGCATTCTATGTCCAGGACCACTGGAGCATCTCGCCGCGGCTGGCGGTGGATCTGGGAGTGCGCACCGAATCGCAGGAGGTATCGGAGACCTTTCGCCTGGCGCCGCGGGCGGGGCTGGCCTGGTCGCCCTTCGAGCGGTGGGGCACGGTGGTCCGCATGGGATTCGGTTTCTTCTACGATCACGTGCCGCTGAATATTTACTCCTTTCAGCAGTTCCCCAAAGCGATCGAGACCTTTTACGACCCGCAGGGACAGGTGACCGCCGGGCCGTACTTCTTCGGCAACACGCTGGAAGTGGTGAACGTCCGGATTCCCTTCGTATTCCGCACCGCCGGGCCCGGCGATTTCTCGCCGCAAAGCGCCACCGGCAGTATCCAGGTGGAGCAGCCGGCCGGCCGGTTCCTGCGGCTGCGCGCCAGTTACATTCATAACCAGTCGGCGGGGTTGGTCGTGATGAACCTGGTGGATCCGGACCCCGTCACCATGAACGGCGCGCGCGAATTGATCGGCACCGGACAGGCCCGCTACCGGCAGTTCGAGATGACCGCGCGGGTGCGTCTGGCGGAGAACCGGCAGATGTTTATTTCGTACGTACACAGCTACGCGCGCGGCGATCTCAACGATTTCAACAATTACCTGGGCAGTTTTCCGATTCCCCTGGTGCGGCCCAACTACAACACCACGCTGCCGGGAGATCTGCCGAATCGTTTGCTGGCGTGGGGAAAGATACAACTAACGCGCAGCGTGCGGATCCTGCCGGTGCTGGAGTATCGCAACGGCTTTCCGTATTCCAGCCTGGACGCGGCGCAGAATTACGTGGGCATTCCCAACCAGACCCGCTATCCCAGGTTCTTCGCGCTGGATGCGCGCGCGTCCAAGGATATCAAAGTGAACCCGAAGTACAGCGTCCGGCTATCGATCTCGGGATTCAACCTGACGAACCACTTCAATCCGGAGTCGCTGCACAACGACATCGCGGACCCGCTATACGGCGTATTCTTCGGCCAGCGGCAGCGTAAGTTCACCTTCGACTTCGACGTGCTGTTTTAAGAAGGCTGCCTTGAATTGCTAGAGCGAGGGGAATCGACTCAGGGGGAAAGTCTCGACTTGCGGGGAGCGCTGCTGGACCAAAACGCCGCCATCGACGACCAGACAGGCGCCGGTGATGTAGCGGGCGTCGTCGGTGGCCAGGAAGACGGTGGGGCCGGCGAGGTCTTCGGGGGAACCGAGACGGCCGAGGGGGACGACTTTGCCGCGCTCGATGGCGGCGGGCTCGTCCAGGTCGTAGGTGCGGATCAATCCGGGGACGATGGCGTTGACGCGGACGCCGTAGGGAGCGAGGTCGAGCGCCATGGCGCGCGTCATGGCTTCAATGCCGCCCTTGGAGGCGTCGTAGGCGACGTTGCCGCGGTGGGCTTTGGTGGCGCCGCCGCTCGACATATTGATGATGACGCCCGAGCGCCGGCGCGCCATGTGATGGGCGGCGCGATGGGCGCAGAGGAAGGAGCCTTTCAGATTGACGTCGAGGAGCTGATCCCACCAGGCCTCGTCGCCGTCGAGAAAATGACGGGCGGCGTGGATGTTGCCGGCGTTGTTGACCAGCACGTCGAGACGGCCGAAGCGGGCGAGGACCCGATCAAATAGGCCGTCGACCGCGGTTTTGCTGGAGACGTCGGCGGGGACGGCGATGGCTGGTTGTCCGATGGCGCGGGCCACTTCGGAGGCGCGCGGCTCGCTGACATCGTTGACGGCGACGCGGGCTCCCTCGGCGGCAAAACGCTCGGCCACGGCGCGGCCGATGCCGTGGCCGGCGCCGGTGACGATGACTACCTGGCCGGTGAATCGCTGCGGTTGCGGGGTCATGTTCTCCGATGCTAGCAGAGGTGGAATGGGCTTCGTCATGCAGGATTCACCGGTTCGTCATTCGGTTTCGTTGGTGGGCTCCTATGATCAGACGTGCCATACGAAGGGATTATGCAACCGAAACCGATGGAGACGAAGTGTCCGTGCGATTTGTGCCGGGAGGCACGCCGCGTGAGCGCCGCTCAGGAGCTGAAGAGCGGGGATCGTGTGATGCTTCCCCAGAGGGAGACGGTCCGGCTGATTCCACGGCTGTGGGCTCCGGTGGGTTGGCCGCGGACTGACGAAGGATCGGGTTAGCAACCCGCTGGACCGAGAGAGTACCCCCTGGCGACCTGCCCCACATAGGCACTGTGACCTCGAGCGTCGGGAGGACTCAGTACTGCGCGTCGGGAGGGCGATTGACAATCGGCCGCAGGATCTAACAGTCTGCCCCACAAGGAGCGGTACTCTTGTGCCGGCGGCACAAGAAATCGACCCTAACTCCTTTGTTTGGGAGAAATTTTGTGCCCGGGGCACAAAAGCACCGCTACCCGGTTCCCCGGGCGGAAACATGAAGTCGGGAATCGCGGCCACAGAGTTAGTGCTGGAACCAGGGGGGCTCCTGGCCGGGGCGCCACTTGATGTTGCAGCCGAGACTGGGCTTCTGAACGGTGTCGACCGGGCGGCCCGAGAGGACGGCATCGATAGCGGCGCGCAGGTCCTGCCCGGAGACGGGGATTCCGTTGCCGGGGCGGCTGCCGTCCAACTGGCCGCGGTAGACCAGGGTGCGATTCTCATCGAAGAGGAAAAAATCGGGTGTGCAGGCGGCCTGGTAGGCTTTGGCGACGTCCTGGGTTTCGTCGTAACAAATGGGGTAGGCGATCGACAGCTCGGCGGCCATTTCGGCGAGGCGCGGAGGAGCGTCGTCGGGGAATTGCTCCACGAAATTCGGCGAGATGGCGACGATGCCGAGGGACTGCGCGGCATAATCGCGGCCCAACCGGGCGAGTTCTTCTTTGACGTGCTGCACGTAGGGACAGTGCCGCGACAGGAAGAATACCAGCAGGGCTTTCTTTCCGGTAAAGGTGGAGATCCCGATCGTCTTGCCGGAGACGACATCGGGTAGCTGGAAGTCGGGGGCCGGCGTGCCGAGCCCGAGCATAGTGGATTCCGTGCGTGCCATAAATTCGAGGATAGCAGTCCCGAGAGGATGCCGGAAATCGGCCGGGAACTTTCGTAACCAAAGGCACGTTCAGGAGTATAAGATTTGCAAGGAGACACCATGAAACTGGCTTTGGCAGCTTTGCTGCTCCTGATACCGGTACTGATGTTCGGAATGGATCTGCGGCACGCGCGCGCGGCCGCCCAGCGGGAACGGGCGGAAATCCGCCGCGAGACGGCGCGGACGAGGGCGGAGCTGGCAAGAGAAGTTGCGCAAGTGCGCAGGGAAGTGGCACGGGAGCGGATTGACACGGGGCGGGAGATCCGGCAAGAAGTGCGCGAGGCGCAGCGGGAAGCGCGTCAGACGATGCGGGATGCCCGGCAGTCGGTGCGCGAGGCCATCAGAGAGACGTTTCGGCAGTGGTGAAAGGCGGCGGGTGAACAGCCCGCCGGAGCCAGAGGGCGCTCCGCTTGGCGTTACGGTAAGCGGCGCGTCATTGGCGGGCGGTGTCAAGAGTTTTGTGTAAACATCCCCGCAGGTTGATGTTTCGGGCCGGCTATACTGGTTGCACCCGGGCGGAGGGTAAGGCTCTGCGGAGACGCAACCTGAGCGCCGACTCGGCGGC
>Ga0181529_10000357_pt1 | contig 67748 bp, 58 predicted proteins | sample PEATcosm2014_Bin_36_FD_119763 | JGI IMG/M metagenome (GOLD analysis project Ga0181529, IMG submission 119763) | Peatland microbial communities from MTU Mesocosm Facility, Houghton, MI, USA - PEATcosm2014_Bin10_30_metaG | ecosystem: Environmental > Terrestrial > Soil > Wetlands > Peat | place...
AAGCTGCTCCACGCAGGCCAGCACGCGGGCGTGGTGCTGGGCGGCGGCAACGCGTTCATCGGCGGTTAGCCCTCCGGCAGGCAGCACGCGCGCCAGCTCGGCCACATCGTCGGTCTCCGGGCGGGTCTTCATGCGGCGCTTGCGGTCCAGCACCACATTCCACACAATGCGAATCAGCCACACCCGCTGGTCGCGCACCTCAGCGAGCGTCTCGCGATGGCGCAGCACGCGCACAAACGCCTCCTGCACGGCGTCTTCGGCGTCCGCGGAGTTGCGCAGTACGGAATAAGCCACCCGGTAGAGCGTTCCGGCGTACTGGCTCACCAGCCCCGCGAGCGCTTGCTCTTCCGCGTGCTTGCGAGCCTCGTCGTACGCAGCTTTGTCCGCGATCTCCATCCAACCTGAGAATACTGCCTGACCCGCGCTCATAGTCCACCAGACGCGCGGCAAGGGAATAATGCTCGGATGCACTGCAAGCATTCCCCCAGCGGCTAAAGCCGCGATCTCGTTGGCTCGTTCAATGGCACGGCTGAAGCCGTGCCCTTTCAATGCTGCGAAACTCCACGCCCCAGCACCAACGCAAAAAAAGAGGCTCGCGAAGCTGTTCGCTTCGTGAACCTCTTCATTAGATCCACTTTCTTACTACTTGGCGCCCAACTTCTGTGAGGCAATCGAGCCGGCGGCGCCATCCTTGTCGGCGTCCTTCACCTTGGCCCACAGCGCCTTCGCCAGATCCTGCTTGCCGGTGGCGGCATACAGGTCTGCCAGGTCAAGCTGCGCCACGGCGGCTGATACCGTATCCGACGGCTTGGCGGCCAGCGCATTGTAAAGCTCAATCGCCTGCGCGTCGCGGTTCGTCTGGTGATAGAGCCCGGCCAGCGCCAGCTTCGCCAGATTCGAGAGATTCCGGTCCCATGCGCCGGCCGCGGCCTTTAACTCAGCCTCAGCCGGGCCGTTTTGCCCCAATTCCTCGTAGGTAACGCCGGCAAAGTAGTGGGCCTTGGCGCCCTCGGCCAGCCAGCCATACTGTTTAGCCACCGCGGTAAACTGCTGATTGGCAGCCTTGGCGCGATCGCCGGCCGACGCGTATACCCCCGGGGTTGGCGGGGCGCCGGGCTGCGCCAACTGCGCAGTGTAAACATCGAGTGCCGCACCCAGCGCGGTTGCGGCCTTGTTCGAGGCCCAAGCCGAGTAACCAATGGCGAGTCCGCCCACAACCAGCAAGGAAATAATAACGATGGCCCAGCGTTGAACGCCGGAACGATGACCGCTCAACCAACTCATGCTGCTTGCGGTGGCCTGGGCAAAACTGTCTTTCTTCAGGGCATGACGAGTTCTTGTATCCACGATGTCTCTTCTTATCCTTGGTTTGCGGCTCCGTACGGCTGGAGGCCTGTTCTTGCAACCCCATTAGTCTATCAGCGCGCCAACAGGGGCGTCCACCAGCACTTGCCGGAGGGCGGGCAGGGCGATAGGATGATCTTATGTATGAAGAGTTTAGCGTGAAGGACCGCTGGAGCGGGGAAGAGCTGCATTGCCGCTGGAAGGGCACGCTGGTGGCCATCGCCACACGGCACGCTGACGCCGTCGATGTGCGCTTCGACGTGAACGGGCGGGCGATGTGGATTGCCCTGCCTCTGGAGGCTTGGGGCAAGCATAAGTTGCTGACAGGAAAGGTGATCACCGATCAGCTCGCGGTCCAGATCGCGGGCCGGTTCCTGAAACAACTGGTCGAGGAAGGCTACGACTCGCGGCGGGAAATCTATACCATGACCGTGGAGGAAGTCCTTGCACATCTTGACGTTGTGGTCGCCGAGGCGCGCGCGCTGGGGGAGATGCCGACGCTTAAAGATAGGGAATAGTGAGTAGGGAATAGGGAATAGGGAACAGAGTCTTGCTGGACGGCGAGAAGCGGGTAGTTTTTTTGTCTACTCCGTTCTGGAAAATAGTGGGATTGAACTGCCGGATACAGGCGAATCAAAGGCCAATCCCCGCATCCTGACCTGCCGGCCGCGCGAGATGTTCAGGCTTACAGGCTGCCGGCGGGAAAGATCGGCCGCGTATCCGTGATCCCAAAATACCAATTACGAGATGTCGGCTTCAGGCTACAAATCAGCCTTCGATGAACCGAATGGCGATTGGTGTGAATTGAGATTGGAGCGGCCCGCCGGCCAAACCATCTACGATGCAGTCCATCGCCTGCTCTTGGTTGGGCCGGCGCCGATACGGCTCCAAATTGACGCGAACATGAATGGTGCGGAATAATGGGAGCCATTCTTGGTGGTTCATATGGAGATTCCGGTATGATGCTATCCGCCGATTTCGGAGCCGCCGGCATGGTCACCACGAACTCGATTCAGGGCAAACGGCCTTCACGCGTGAAGTTTCGCCCGTACATCGCGTTGGCGTTTCTGATCTGTTTCACGGCCTGCGGAGGCAACCCGCCTAACTCCAGCTCATCCACGCCAACTACGCCCACCCCGCCGGTCTCGCCTACCCCGCCTGCACCGTCCCAGGCCGCAACCACTACTTATGTGGACTGTTCCGCTTCCACCAATGGCACCGGAACCCAGGCCAGCCCGTGGAACACACTGGCCTCCGTCAGCGCCACGACGTTTAACCCCGGCGACAAGCTCTTTTTCAAGCGCGGCATGACGTGCAGCGGCATCCTGGAACCTCTTGGCTCAAGAACTACCGCCTCACCGATCGTCATTGACGCCTACGGAACCGGACCGCAACCGATCATCGATGGCGGAACGAACACCGCGGCGGTGCAGTTGATCGGCCAGCAGGGATGGGAGATCAACAACCTGGAAATAGTCGGCGGAGATTACTACGGCGTCAATATCGCGGGTACCGCTCCGAACATCGCGTATACTCACTTCCGGCTGACCAATCTCAACATCCATGGCGCGCATCACACCTCCACCGGGAATGACTCGGGAGAGGTTTTTATAACTATCGGAAATGCCGGGGAAACCATCAACGACATTGCGATCGATGGCGTGATAGCCCATGATAGCCAGGTCTTCTACGGCATTTACGTCGATGCCGGGGTTTTCCCGACTTCTACATCGCCTGAGATGCTGGGGAGCAACATCACCGTACAGAACTCCTCGGCGTACAACCTCTCTGGTATAGGCATCACGATCTTTGTCGTCACCAACGGCCTGATGCAGAACAATGTGGTTCACAACACCGGACAATGCCCTCTCACTCCCGGATGCGGGTCCAACACACCCGGCGGACTGATGGACTTGTATTGCCACACCTGCATCATCCAGAACAACGAGTCGTACGACATTCAAGATTGGAGCGCCTGGGATGGCGGCGACTATGACATTGACGTCTGGAACACGAACAATATAGTCCAGTACAACTACGGCCACGATTCCGCCGGCTACTGCGTCTCCGTCTTCAGCGCGAACAATGTCGTCAGCACCGAGAACATCATCCGCTATAACGTCTGCTCGAATAATGCGCAACTGGCCAACATCGGCGATCCCGGCGAGATTTTCATGAGGACCTGGGACGGTGGCACCCTCAACGGCATCGAGGTTTACAACAACACTTTTTATTGGAATCCCGCCACGCCCGGCCCGGCCTTCGACACCGTTGACGCTTCCTATAGCGGCACCAACGTCAATATTTTCAAAAACAACATCATCTACTCCACCGTGCCCTATCTGGTCCAGACCACACCGGATTTTGCCCTCGACAACAACATCTATTGGACCGCTGGCACCGCGCCCGACTGGAATTTTAACGGCACCGATTACAGCAGCCTCGCCGCGTACCAATCCGCCTCAGGCCAGGATGCGCATAGCCTCTTCACCGATCCCATGCTCTCGACGCCGACTTATCACACTATCGGCCGACCCGTTTCGGCTTTCACCCTGCTGCCCGGATCGCCGGCCGTCGGCGCCGGAGCTGACGTTTGCAACGGCCTTGGCGGCACATGTTCGATGGGCATTCAGGATTTCTGGGGCAATACGATCCCCGGCGGTTCCGGCTACAACGTCGGAGCTTGGCAGTGACTTTCCGTCAACAGGAGGGCCAAGGAATGCGAATCAATGTGCGCTGGAAGGCTGCGGCAGCGCTGGCCGCGGCGGCCGGATTGGCGGGATGCGGTGGCGGGACCAGCCCACCGCAAGGGGTCACAATCACCATGTCCGCGGCCTCGGCTACGGCTTCTGTGGGAAGCGCCTCGCCACCAATTACGGTCACAGTAAAACGCGCACCGGGCGACACGAACTCGGTTTCACTGACCGTGAACGGAATCGAGGCCGGGGTGACACCGCAGATTGTTCAGCCGGGAAATGGAAACTCGGGCACGATTACGTTTGTTGTTTCGAGCCTGGCAGCTCCCGGAACCATTCCGGTCACCGTCGACGCCACTGAGGGAGGCGTGGTGAGTTCGGCGAATGTCTCGCTGACGTTGCTCTCGATGACCACGACCGTGAACGTAACTGTAAGCCCGGTGGTAAACACCAGCTTGGGATTCGGCGGGCTTATGCAGACGATGATGAACACGCAGTTCCAGGCCGCGGAGTGGGCTCAATCGTTCTTCCCGTCGGTGCCGAGCGCCACGACCACGCTTGCCAATCTGCATCCACAGCACATACGCGTCTACACGAACAGCCTGGGCATTCCTGAACGCGCTGACAAGAGCTGGGATTTCACCGTGTTGAACGCGACGCTTGACCCTGTCATAGGCGTTGGCGATAAGAGCATCAACCTGGTCCTGGTCGAAGGGCCGCCGGGAATGTGCACCAATATTGGGCCAAATTGCGTGCTCCAACCCCAAAACTACGCCGACTTCGCCACGTACGCTGCCCGGATGGTGCAGTACTACAACACCACCACTGGATTCACCGATGACATCGGAGTGCAGCATGTACATTCTTCGTACACGCCTATTACTTACTGGAGCATCTACACGATTCCCGACCTTGTTGGCATGACTCCGGCACAGTACGCCGATCTCTATAACCAGACGGTAACGGCAATGCAAAACGCGGGTTCGCTTGTGCCCCTCAAATTTGTCGCGCTTGAGCTGAGCGGCGATATTGACGCGAACGATTATGCCCCGGAGTTTCTGAATGCAGTGACGGCGCAGATCGACGTGGTCGCGCAGCAGGATTATGCGGTCTGCGGATGGTTCAACACAGACGCAGTTGCGATGTCCGCCGTCCCCGACAGCTTTGCACAGTTCGCACAGGACTTCGCCAATATCGTGGCCACCAGCCCCAAGCTCAGCAATGCGGTCTTGTGGATGACCGAGAATAATGTCGATGCCGATTTCCAGGGTGGCGGGTGCAGCAATCCGTTCGAGATCGACCCCCGCGGCACAAGCGCGTTCTTCGCCGCCTGGCGGCCCTATGTCTTCTCCCAATGGGCGCAGGCCCGATCACATATGCTCGTCCACTCCGACTTCGTGGAGGACGCAAGCGATATGTCTCTGATGTATGCGGAAGTCACCTACGCAGCCGGTCAGCCCTATCTCAGTTATTGGGTGGACTACTATTTGGGCCGCTACTTTCCTTATTGCGCGCCCGACGAGCCGGCATCGTGGTGCACCGCGCAGCCGGTGAGCATCCTGACCTGGACGACCAGCGAACCGGTAGACGCGCAAACGGTGGAGATTTTTGCCACGCGAAACACGGACGGTTCGGTGGTGGTAATGGCAGCGGATCATGCCATCAACGCACCCAGCGATGACAATGGACCGGGCGCGCCGCGCACCGTGGTGGTCGATCTCTCGCAACTTGGAAATTTTACGTCGGCGACCGAGCTGACCATCGACGCCAACACCAATGTGGCCTCGGGGCCTGCGGCGGTAAGCGTGACGCCGGCGCCGCAGATGACCATCAACATGGGAGGCTACGGAGTCACGTTTCTGAAGCTGGCGCCATGATGGCAGCGATACGCAACACAACGCAAATGACCGCGCGGGGAAAGAAACTTGCACGGGTCGTCCTCCGCGCATCTCTTATTTTCACCTTGATGCTGAGCGCAGCCTGTCGCTCCCAGACCGTCACCACCTTGACCAATCTCACTCTGCCGGACGTCCGCGGCGGCACATTCCATCTTCGCGCCCTGACCGCGCAGCCGCTGCTGCTCGCGTTTCTGCAAACGGTACCCGATACCGTCGATACACCTTCGCGCAGTCAAGTTGTCTTCCTGGCCAGCATGGCTCAGCAATACGGTCCGCGCGGACTAAGAGTCGCAATTGTCGATGCCTCGCTTCTCACTGCCGGCTCGCCGCCGTCGCACGATGCTGTCCTCAACGCCAGCTACGACTGGCACCTGAAGTTCCCCTTGCTGCTCGATGAGAATGGTCAGCTGGCCCGTCAACTTGGAGTCAAAGAGCTTCCCACCATGTTTCTGATTGCTGCCGATGGGAGCATCGTACAAAGGTGGCAGGGGCTAACCCGGCCTGCGATTCTCGCCCAGGGAATCGAAAAACTGCTGGGTGGCCCGCTGGGGCAAATCCCTTAATTCAGTCACTTCGATGTGACCTCGCCCTCAGAATGCGTATTTCTTAGCCGGCCGGTCTCGGGTGATATTCCTTCTCCTCACGGGAGCGTGAGACAACAAGCATGAGGCGCTCCATTTTCCTGCCTGATTGTGTACCGCAGGATCATGGACGGCTATTCTCTTTCCCTCCTTAAGCCTGCTCAATCGTGATTGCAGGGCCTCATCACGAATGGGCCTCGCCGCCGCCGCGCAGACGGGGGCTCTATCCAGGAGTAGTATTCTTTTCCTAGCGGGACGGCGGTATTGCGCCCGCTGCAAACAGGCTTCAGGGGAGACTTTTTTGGCAAGCTATCTTGTGACCGGAGTGGCGGGGTTTATCGGCCGCTCGATTGCCGCTGCCTTGCTGGCGCGTGGGGAATGCGTACGCGGCATCGACAGCTTCATTAGCGGAAAGCGCTCCAACCTGGAAGGCCTGGAGGCAATGGAGTTCATCGAGGGCGACCTGGCCGATCCGGCAGTCTGCGCGAAGGCCTGCGCGGGAGTCGAGATCGTCTTCCACGAGGCGGCGCTGGCCTCGGTGCCGCGCTCGGTGGAAGATCCGGTGAGCACCAATCGGAATTGCGTGGACGCTACCTTGAATTTGCTGGTGGCCGCCCGCGCCGCCGGGACGCGGCGGGTGATTTATGCGGCCTCTTCGGCGGCTTATGGGGACACGCCGACGCTGCCCAAGCACGAAGAGATGCTGCCCAAACCGATTTCGCCCTACGCCGTGGCCAAGCTGGCCGGCGAGCATTACATGGGCGCCTTCACCCGCGTGTACGGACTGGAGACGGTGGTGCTGCGGTACTTCAACGTCTTCGGACCCTTCCAGGATCCCACCTCGCACTACTCCGGCGTGCTGGCTATTTTTTGCCAACGGATGCTGGCGGGAGAGCCGATCACCATCTACGGCGACGGCGAACAAAGCCGCGACTTTACCTACATAGACAACGTAGTTCATGGCAACCTGCTGGCCGCCGCCGCTCCGGCGGAAAAGGTTTCAGGCCGGATGATGAACCTGGCCACGGGCAGCAGCAGTTCGCTGAATGGAACCGTCGAGATTCTGCGGGATCTGACCGGCTACCGCGGCCAGCCGGCCTACGAGCCAGCGCGCGCCGGCGACATTCGCGACTCGCTGGCCGATATTCGCGTGGCCGGGGAACTGCTCGGCTATGCGCCCATTGTGGATTTCCGCGAAGGTCTGATGCGCACCGTGGAGTGGTACCGGAGCGGCGGGGGTCTTGCTCCTTAGGCTTCCTTTTGTGACGGAATCTCTTGACGGATTGATTCCAATCAAGCACACTGGCGTTGATTCCATTTGTAGCATTGTCTCGTTTTGAATCCCGGTCTGCCTCCACCAATTGAATGTTGGGAGTGAGGCTCCCTGCCTGTGCCGGAATCAGATCACGTTCCAATCGAATCGTCCCGTGAGCCCGATCCGTGGCTCGATGCTCGGCCCAATGCCACCGGACGCAATTCTCGATCCATCCGCGAGCTAGGCGAGGTGCTGGCCCGCCAGCGGGGCCTGGTTGGTGCGGTGGTGGGGGGATTGCTGCTGGCGTGCCTGCTCTATTGCCTCATCGCCCCCAATCAATATGAGGCCAGCGCCAAGGTGGAAATGCGTACCTCGCCTTCATCCACGCTCAGTCTGAAGGCGGCTGAGCCGATGATTGCAGCCTCGATTCTCTCCGCGCCGTTGCAGCAGGAGACTCTGGCCAGCGTCTTTCGCAGCGACCAACTGGCCTGGAAGGTGATTACCGGCCTCAAACTCTATCAAGCGCCGGGGTTCATGGACGGATTTGCCGGCAAGTTTCCAGATTTTCACGCCGAAACGCCTTCCGCTGCCGCCCAGGCATGGCTGCTGGAGAGATTTCAGAAGCGGCTTCGCGTGGGAACTCTGCCGCGCACGCTGCTGATTCAGATTCGCTTTCGATGCCGGGACGCGGCGCTGTCGGCCAGCGTGGTGAACGCGTTGATTGCCGCCTACGGCCAGCAGGACATGGAGTCGCGCATGCAGGCCACGTTGCAGGCCTCTGAGTGGCTGCAAGTCCAGCTCAAGGAGTTGAAAGTGCGTGGCGAGCAGGATCAATTGCGGCTGGCGGCCTACGAGAGGGAGCATGGCCTGCTGAATACGCCCGAGACAATGGCCAACGGCCAGCCGGGCGAGACCCAGCACACCTCGGCGTTGCTGGAGCTGGATGAACTAGGGCGCGAGATGGTGGCGGCCTCCACGGACCGGATTCTACGCGAGGCGCAGTACCGGGCGGCCTCGCAAGGCGATCCGGAGCTGGTCATTGCCTCCGATCCGCGCCTGCAAGCCGAAAGCGGCAACTTTGCCACCGCGCTGCTCCAGCAGATTCACGCCCAGCGCAGCCAGCTCGAACAGGAACAGGCTCAGCTCAACATTGAGCACGGCCCCAACTTCCCCCGCGTCGTCGAGGTTCGCCGCCAATTGCAGGATCTGGACCGGCAGAAGCAGGCCGAGGACGCCAAGCTGGTGGAGCGTTTCCGCGGCGCATGGCAGATGGCCGTCGACCGCGAGCAACTGGTCCGCAAGAATCTTGAAGACGCAACCGGCGCAGGCATGAAAGTCAATGAAGCGGCCGCCTCGTACGCGGCGAAGCGCGAGGAGGCCAACGCGGATCATGAACTTTACGTCCGGGTGCTGGAGAAGGCCGAGGAAGCGGGGCTGACCGCCGGCATCGAGGGTTCCGATATCTCCGTAGTGGATTTTGCCCGCCAGCCAGTGAAGCCGGTGACGCCCGATCTGCCGCTCTATATGGCCATTACACTCTTTGCCGGCCTGTGGCTGGCGGTGGGAGGCGCGCTTATGATGGAATCGATTCGTCCCTCTCGTACTCTTGCGGCGCTGCTGGCGGTTGTGCTGGCCGGCGCAATGGCCCACGGCCAGGCGCCCACGCCCAGCACCTCCGGGCTGCCTTCGGGAGTGGTCCGCATTCCCGCTCCGCAGCAGAACCCCAATCTGCCCAATCCCAAGGAATCGCCTGCAACCTGGGACAGCCCTGTCCAGGCAGGGCTGCCGCCGCTGGCCAGCGCGCAGCCGGGCTCGCCGATGCCAGCTCCCATCGCGCCCGGCGACTTCCTCGATGTCAGCGAGGTTCACACCCTGGAGTTCCATTCCGCAGTGCGGGTCTCGCCGTCGGGCACGGTGACGCTGCCGATGATTCACGATGTCCAGGTGGGCGGGATGGACGAGCAAACCGCCGCGCATGCGATTGAAGCAGCGCTGGTGGCCCAGGGAATGCTGCTGCATCCGCAGGTCTCAGTGCTGGTGACATCCTACGCCGGGCAGGACGTGAGCGTGCTGGGCGAGGTGGTGCGCCCCGGCGTCTATCCCTACACTCTGCACCATCGGCTGCTGGACCTGATTTCGGCCGCCTCCGGACTGGCGCCGAACGCCGGCCGCCTGGTGAACATCTTCCATCGCGACGACGCCCAGACGCCGCATCCGGTGGTGCTGGACCCCGGCGGCACCGACACAGCAACGGACCACAACCCGGAACTCGTCCCCGGCGACACCGTTCAAGTCAGCCGCGCGGGGCTGTTCTTCGTGGTGGGCGATGTGCAGCGCCCCGGCGGATTTCCAGTCGATCCGGCACAAGGGCTGACGGTGGTGCAGGCGCTCTCGCTGGCCTGGGGAACGTTGCCAAACGCAGCCAACAGCAAGGCCCTGCTCATCCGTGAACAGAAGAGCGGACGGACCATCACCACGCTCAACCTGAAGCGCATGGTCCACGGACAGGATCCCGACCAGATGGTGCGTGATCGCGATATTCTCTTCGTCCCCCACTCGACAGCCAAAGATCTGTGGAACAAGACGCTGGAGACGGCGATTCAATCGGCGGTCGGCGTCAGCATCTATGCCGGGTTGGTCTATTCTCAGTGGCACTCCATCAAGACCACTTCAACCTCCGTCGCCAGCACGGCCACAAACAGTACAGGCATCAGTACCGGCGCCAGTACCGGTACTAGCACAGGCACTACTTCCGGTACCAGCACAGGCAGCAGCACTGGCACAAGCACTGGCACAAGCACCGGAACCAGCATAGGCACCAGTACCGGCAGCAGCACAGGCACTACTTCAGGCGGCAGCACAGGCACCAGCACTGGCACCAGTACCGGTAGTAGTACAGGAACAAGTACAGGCAGCAGTACAGGCACCAGTACCGGTAGTAGCACAGGCAGCAGTACCGGCAGTAGCACAAGTAGCAGCACAAACAGCAGCTCAGGCAGCAGTACAGACACTAACACAGGCAGCAGCACAAGCACGACGACCACCACAACGACTACAACAACCAAGTAGGCCGGTTGCCAGGCCGGGTATATCCGGCGCTGACAGGGCGCTTGTGCAAAGACATTGAATGCGGAAGGATATATTGGGAAGAAAGGGGGCGCAATTGCCTGGCTCAGCGTTGTCGAAGCAGTTCGGACGCATCACATTCCTGTTCTCATGCCTGCTGGTCGCGGGACTCAGCTGGGCGGCTCAGCGGCTGCTGCAAGCTCACGCGGAGAGCCGTCGCGCGTGGATGGCCGTGGTGTACTGCCTCATTCTCCTGGGCGTCTTCTGGATCAGAAGCCTAGAGCGCCGCCTGGCGGATGCAGGATTGCCGCGCTGGAGCTTCTGGCCCTACTTCCTAGTTGTCTTCACAGGGTGCCTTGCGGCGCATCTTCTCAAGTTCACGAATAGTCAGGAGACGCTGGGGCTCTTTCTCCTTCTTCAGCTTCCGGCGGTTCTTTTCGAAAGCAAAGCGGCACCTGCCGAGATAGCGCCTGAAAACGTCAACCTTCCATTGAAACCAGCCCGGCAGGTTGCGCCGCTCAGCGCTCTGGAGTTTGCGATCTTCCTGATGTTGATTGCCGGTCTTTGGCACGTATTGCATCTGCTACGGGGCGACGTTAACGGCATGTCCCACGCGCGAAACTGGAGGTATACCCTGGATGCCGGCTCATGGCTGCTTTGCGCGCCGTGGTATTTCAGCGTGCGCGGGAGACTCAAGGCGCTCGGGCGGATGCGCTGGACGATGGTTTTTTGCGCTACGGTAATTTTTTCTTGTTTGCTGTTGTTTTACTTCAGTGTGATCAGTTACCCGCAGGCGCTGGTCTTGTTTGCCGCTCTCCAGATACCAGCCGTTCTTCTCCGGCGAGAATTCATTCCAGTGAGATTCTTCCCTGAAGATTCGGATTCCTGAGAGGTTTCGTCTGATGCGCCGCATCGCCTGGCTTCTGTTGCTGCTCTTCGCCTTCGCGATTCCATGGGAATATTCCCTGGAGCTGGGCGCGCCGCTGGGCAACATTGCGCGCTTCATTGGCGTACTGCTGCTTCTGGTGGCGATTCCGGCGGTTCTTGGAGCCGGCCGCATGCGCTCTCCGGGCCCGATGCAATGGCTGGTGCTGGCGTTTTTCCTCTGGTACTGCTGCACCTGCTTCTGGACCATCGAACCGCAGGTGACCGTGGCAAAGCTCCGCGGCTATCTTCAGGAGGTGCTCATCGTCTGGCTGGTCTGGGAGTTTGCCGAGAGCGCCGACGATCTGCGCGCGCTGTTGCGGGCCACCGTGGCCGGCTCCTGGGTGCTGGCCCTGCTGACGCTGGCGAACTTCGCCACCGCCGAGGCGCTTGCCAACCAGATTCGATTTGCCGCCGAGGGACAGGACCCGAACGACGTGGCCCGCTTTCTCAACCTGGGCTTCCCGCTGGCGGCGCTGCTGCTAAACAGCGAGCCGCGCTGGCCCTGGCGTCTGCTGGCGGCCGGCTACCTGCCTCTGGGAGTGGTGGCCGTTCTGCTCACGGCCTCGCGCGGAGGGTTCCTGGCGGCTCTTGTGGCGCTGGCGGGCAGCGGCTTTCTGCTGGCGTTTGGCCATCCGCGCAGAGTGTTGTCCGGAGCACTGGCGTTGCCGCCGGTGGTCGTTGCCCTATGGCTCATCATTCCGCGCGGAACCTTCGAGCGCCTGGCCACAAGCTCCGAACAGCTTCAGGGCGGCGACCTTAACCAGCGGTGGAATATATGGGCGGCCGGCTGGCATGCCTTTGTACGCGCGCCCTTCTTCGGCACAGGGGCGGGCACCTTTGTCAGCGCGGCCGGCGTGGCGCCCATTGATACCGCGCACAACACGGCCCTGGCCATCGTGGTCACCGGCGGCCTGTGTGCGCTGTTTCTGGCCTCGGCTATCGTCGCCATTGCCGTTTGGTCGATCGCGCTAACCCGCGGTCCGCTGCAATGGACGCTGGCCACGACGCTTGCGGTCTGGCTCATCACTTCGCTGGTAGCCACCGTGGAGGAGAGCCGCACCACCTGGTTGCTGCTGGCGATGATCGCGCTGGCTGGAAGGCTGGCGGTCGAAGAGCCGGAGGGGCTGGCGGAGTGTTTTCCGGCCGCCGTGCCCCGCCGAATTCCAGCCACGGTGCAGGTTTAGATCAATCCATCACTCATATAGGCCTTGCAAAACGTAACATTACGTGTTACGCTTCGGCTGTGATCAGGACTTTTCGGCATCGCGGCATCCAGAAGTTCTTTGAGGATGGCTCAAAGGCGGGCATCCAGCCGAAACATGAAACCCGGCTGCGCATCCTGCTCACCACCTTGAATCTGGCTTCAACGCCGCTGGATATGAATAGGGCAGGTTGGGACTGGCATCCGTTGAAGGGAGACCTCAAAGGACACTGGTCGGTGAGCGTGAACGGCAATTGGCGGCTGACATTCGCATTTGAAGGCGAGGATGCGATCCTCGTAGACTATCGGGATTACCACTAAGGAGCAATGACCATGACGATGATGCACAACCCGGCCAGCCCAGGCGAACTGCTGAGGGAGTTCCTCGGCGACACAACCGCAACCGAGCTTGCCGAGCATATCGGCGTGGCGCGCGCTACGATCTCTCGCATTCTCAATGGCCGCACAGCCGTGACGATGGACCTCAGCATCCGGCTCGGCGAGGCTCTGGCGCTTACACCGGATTTCTTCTCAAGGGCGCAACTCCAGTACGACCTGTGGATCGAATCGAAGAGGAAGCGGCCGAAGATCAGGCCGCTGGCCGACTGACGAGGTACTGTTTCCAGCGTAGAATATGTGCAGAAATCCGCCGGACTCGTCAAGTCGAAAAATGGAAGGTCCTCCATGAATAAATCGCTTGCGACAACTGTATCGCTCATCTTGTGGTTTCTCACCGCGGTTCTCTATGCACAAAATTCCCCGAATAAGTGCACAGAAAAGATTTATGTTGGAATTCTCGAAGATGCTCGCGAAGAGATGGTCAACTGGAAGCCGGGAACTGCCAAGCAGAGATTAATCAGGCCAGCATTTGAAAAGAGTTGTACGGGCTGGCATGACGTGACTTCCTTTTCGATTCCGCAAAATATGACTTGGACCGTAGCCTTTGATGGAAGGAATTTGGGCAACATCAGAGGTCAAGCCGAACCCGCCGGAAGTAAGCCAATAGAGGGGAAATCAGAATACCTCACGTTTGTTCAAAGAATCGTAACACCTGTCAACGCTATTCCATCTGTTGGAGAGTCGTCCGAACGATATGCCCCTTTAGCAGTAGGACCAACTAAGGGAAGGCGTCCTCTTGTTGTTATTTCAAAGCCCAATTATAGCGATCCTGATGGCTGGAAGCGTATTCAACAGCTGCCGGATGAGATTACAGAGCTTGTGCGCACTGCGTTTCGTCGTGAATTTCCTCACGTTAGTCGCTGCAAGGAAGAAGAGATTGTGCAACACAATTGGAAGTTTCCAGATTCGAATCTAAGCTTTCCAGTTGCGTACGCTTCCAACAAGAATTCATTCTTGATAGAGACAAACTTGAATGCTGGTGACTGCGGATATGTCGATGACCCAAACGATCCGCTCTCAGATCCATGGTTTTTTGTGTCTTCGGATGGGAGTGTTCTACGGTTTGGCTCATTTATGTCGCTCATTGATACCGGCGATTACGACAATGACGGAAGATCGGAACTGATATTTATGGTGAATCAACCCGAAGATACGGATGGCTTTGTGCTTTTTGATGCTGACTTGCAAAAGCAAGGAAGCCTGCTTTGGTGCTATCACTAGTCCGATCATCTGACGGTGGCGAACAAAGGTTGCTTTCGATTCCATGTTTCCGATTCCCCAGCTCGCGCGGCTCTTCCAAGGCGGCAGCGTCAACCGGCGCATCTTGCGCGCGGCTGCGTCGGTGGCAGCGGCAGGGGTTCTGGTCAAGATTGTCGCTGTTTTCAAGGAGTTTGCTGTCGCTGGAGTCTACGGCCGCTCGGACGCGATGGACGCCTTTCTCGCGGCCTTTTTGATTCCCAACCTGCTCATCAATTTAATCTCCGAATCGATGAACCAGGCGCTGGTGCCGACGCTGATCCGGGTGAGGGAACGCGAAGGCCACGAGCGGGCGCAGCAACTTCTGTCTAGTTCGATGCTCTGGGTCTGTGTGCTGCTGACCGCGGCAACGGTGGTGATGGCTTTGACTGCGCACGGCTTCTTTCCGCTGATTGCCTCGCACTTTCCCGCGGAGAAGCTGGCGCTCTCGATTCGGCTCTTCTACGCGCTGCTGCCGGTGGTGCTGATCACCGGAATCGCCACCAACTGCACCGCTGTACTGAATACCTTTGATCACTTCGCCTTGCCCGCTCTGGCTCCGGTGGCGACCCCGGCGGCGATCATACTAGGGGCGTTGCTGCTGGGCGGGCGCTACGGAATCTGGGCGATGGTCTACGCGACGCTCATCGGCGCGCTGATTCACGCCGGCGCGGTGGCGTGGATGATGGACGCGCGCGGCTACCGCTTTCGCCTGTGGTGGCACGGAGCGACCGAGGCGACAAACGAAGTGGCGCGGCAGTATGGGCCGGTGCTGTTGAGCGGCGTGGTGGCCTCGGGCGGGCTGCTGGTGGATCAGTCGATAGCCGCAATGCTGCCCGCTGGGAGCGTCTCCGCGCTGGCCTACGCCAACCGCTTTGTCAGCGTGGTGATTACGCTGCTGGCCGGGGCGGTCTCATCAGCCGTTGTCCCGCATTTTTCGCGGATGATCGCCCATGAGGACTGGTCCGGCTGCCGGCAGACTCTGCGCACCTGGGTGCGGCTCACGGCGCTGGTGTCGGCGCCGATTGCGCTGGCGCTGATTGCCGGCTCGCACTGGCTGATTCGCACCGCCTTTCAGCATGGCGTCTTTGGGCCGAGCGACACGGCGCTAGTGACGCCGGTGCTGGCGATGTATGCGATCCAGATTCCTTTTTTTGTCTCCAGCCGGGTCTTCTACCGCTTTCTGGTGGCCATGCGCAGAAGCGATCTGATTTTCTATTGTGGCGCGCTGAATCTGGCGCTGGATGTGGTGCTGAATCTGATTCTCATGCGCTGGTTTGGCGTAGCGGGCATCGCCTTGGCTACATCGCTTTGGACGGTGAGCACCTTCCTCTTCCTCTGGTATTGGAGCTGGAAGCTGCTGCCAAAAGGCGCTGCGGAAGGGGCGTAATTTGACGCGGTTATGGGCTACTTCCGCTGGAGGCTTTGGTCGATCAGATGCTCATAGGCCTGTATAGCGCGGTCGAGGCGGAAGGCTTCGACAAAGGGGTGGGCAAAGCGCTCACCCGGCTGCAGCGCATGAAGAGCGGCGAGCAGGGATGTGGCTAGCGCCTCAGTGGAGATTTCCGGAGCGAGCCAGACTCCACGCTGACCGCGCAGCAACTCAACCAAACCTTCACAAGCCGGCAAGGCCACAATGGGAAGTCCCGCGGCAGCCGCCTCCAGCAGGGCATTGGGGAGGCCTTCATGACGGGAGGGCAGCACAAAAAGTGTTGCCTCCGGGAAGATAGACCAGGGGCGCGCGAGGTAGCCGGTAAAACGCACGGCATCGCCGAGCCCCAGCGCATGACACTCGGCGTTCAATGCCGCCTCCTCCGGCCCTTTGCCGGCAATCATCAGACTGACGCCGGGATACTCGCTCCGCACCGAGGCCAAGGCTCGCAGCAGCAGATCGAACCCCTTCTCCGGCGAGAGCCTTCCAACCGCCAGCAGATGCGGGCCGGGGCCGGTTTGCGGAGCCGGATTCATGCCGATGAAATGGCGAATTTCGTCCACATCCACCGGGTTGGGCAGCACAGCGAGCCGGTCTTCGGGAAGACCAAGTTCTTGCGCGAGATCCTCGGCCATCGCCCGCGTCTGGCAGATCACGAGGTCGGCGCGGCGGTAAAGCAGGCGGTAGAGCGGACGGGTGGTCCAGGGCAGTCCGCCGAAGTTCAGGGCGGAGGAGACAGTCCCGTTCTGACGCACCATAACGCACGTACGGCGCGGAAAGAAGGGACGCAGCAGCAGCACGAGAAAGTTCAGGTGGAATATTCCAGAGAGGATCAAGTCGGGTTTCAGGCGGCGAACCAGCCGGAGCAAGCGAAAGGCTCCGGCGCGCACCCTGGGAGCGCCCAGAGCGTGGATTTGAATCCAGGCGGGCAGTTCCTCGCCGCCGGCCTCCGCCTGCGTGATCAGCCCCAGATGCAGCTCGTACTTCTCCGTGGAGAGGCCGCGCGCCAGAAGCGCCATCACGCGCTCCGCGCCGCCGCCGCCGAGATGGGGAATCAACAAGAGCACCCTGGGCCGGTGATTCATGACCTGTGGGGAACCTCCCGGATTTCAGCAAGTATAAGCAATCGTTTCTATTATCAGCAATCGATACTTATTATTTTTATGAGCAATTCTGCTCGGACAAGCTAAACCTTACTCATGTTTCCTACAAGTATTGGTTTTGCCTCACTCCAACGAGAGAGCCTCTTTTTGGTCTCGTTCTGCGTTCTCACGAGGAGAGCTGCTAAGCGGAGAATGGGAGTGGATGTTCCGGGGCATGGATTTGCCTGGCAACACATCCTATTTGCATGAACTCCTGAATCCGTCGAGTCCCTTTCCTACGCGTCTTCGATCCGGTACTGTATCGGGACGCGAGGGTCCTTTCTGGGAGGGACTCGTGTTCAAACGCAGTTTGCAGGCAGCGGTTCCCGCTGTTTTGCCCACATCCTATAGTGTGCGCAACCGCTTCTCATCCTCAGCCGCTCATCCGGCTCAGGCGTCGCAATCTTCGCGAAGCCCTCACATCGTAGTCGGCATCACCAGTCCGCAGACCTGCCTGGTGCTGGGCGGCCGCTTGCGCACACTGCGCGAGGCGGGCTTTCGCGTCACGCTGGTTTCAGGCCCCGGCGAACTGCTCAGCCGCACGGCCGCGCAGGAAGGGGTCGAGTCGATTGCAATTCCCATGCGGAGGGAGATTGCGCCGCTGGCGGATCTTGTCTCGCTGGCGCGCCTGTGGTGGCTGCTCAACCGGCTCAAGCCGGAGATGACGGAGTTCAGCACGCCCAAGGCCGGGCTGCTGGGCTCCATTGCCGCCCTGCTCTGCGGAGTGCCGACGCGGGTCTATTTCCTGCGCGGTCTCAAGCTGGAAACCTGCACGGGAGTCAAGCGCCGCATTCTTCTGGCCACGGAGAGAGTGGCCTCGGCCTGTTCTCATGCCGTGCTGTGCAATAGCGACAGCTTGCGCAGCGAGGCGCTCGCGTTGGGCCTGGCGCCGGAGAGCAAGCTGCGCATGCTGGGCAGCGGCAGCAGCAACGGCGTCGATGTGGAGCGCTTCCAGCCTGGGCCGAGCAACCTGCGCGCCCGGCTGGGTCTTCCGCTCCATGCGCATGTTGTAGGTTTTGTGGGGCGATTGACCCGCGACAAGGGGCTGCCGGAGCTGGTGGAGGCTTTCGACGTCATCCTGGCCGCGAAGCCGAAAGCGCATTTGCTCCTGGTGGGCTGGTTTGACGCCGCTGAAGATGCGCTCGGAGATGATCTGCGCTCTCACATCGAAAGCCACCCACGGATTCACATGACCGGGTTTGTCGCCGACACGTCGCCCTATTACCGTGTGATGGACGTGATGGTCCTGCCGACCTGGCGGGAAGGCTTTCCCAACGTCGTTCTCGAGGCCGCGGCTACCGGGATTCCCGTGGTGACCACTTTGTGCACCGGCTCCCGCGACGCCGTGGTGCCGGAGGTGACCGGGCTGCTGATTCCTCCCGGCTATCCGGTAGCCATCAGCGAGGCCGTGCTGCAATTGTTGCGCAGTCCGAAACGCCGTTGCCGCATGGGCCTGGCCGCTCGCGCCTGGGTGATCGAGCACTTTGTCAACGGGCGCGTCCTGGGCCTGACTGTAGGCTACTACAAGAGTCTGCTGGAGCGGAATCTGACGAGGGATTCCAGGATCGGGCCGGTTACCGCCGATTCCGCACTCTATCCGATCTAATGTAAAATCTCCATTCTTCCCGCGTGGGTAAAATCTCAAGCGCAGATCATGGATGGTTATCTGATACAACTTGCGAGCGCAAATGGAGAGATTCTCGCCACACTGGATGAGGAATTCTGGGGGTATATCTGATTCCATAGGGGAGTGGGGCGGAAATCCTGGTCTCAGAAGCGAGATATGGTGCATCCGGCAGACACACCTCTTCGAGTATCACATTTACTTCGGACGCGCCCATCTCGACGATTTCCATTGATTAAATTCACTTTGTTCCTCTGCCGCGGCACTTTGCTCCTCTGCCGCTTTGATTCTCTGCCGCTCATTCTCTTCGGCTTCTGCCCTGGCGGCAGCAATCAATTTCTGTTCGATTTGTGGCAGATATGCTTTGTCGTTCAGAGCCATATAGGATGATGCAAATTCATCCATCCATTTATCCCCAAATGGCGCCAACTTTTCAGCTACTATGGCTATGTCTTTGTCATACTGGATCAGTGCATTCCATTGGGCACGATCAAAGCCAGCTATTGTGTCAGTTGAACTATTTACACTTATAGTCGATGTTTTAATCAGCGAATTATTTATTGCAGCAAGAAGGTTTTTGATTTCATACAGCAGCGCGATGTTCTTGTTGATTTTAAAGTACCAACAGACGATTTCTCGACAAATTAAAAAAACAATAATTCCGATGACAAGGGCGATGAGGCCCCCACTTATAATCTGACTTATCAGTGTGTCCAAATTGTTGTTCGCCATGACTGATCCTCCTGGATATTTTGCCTTACCGGCTGATGAAGAAAAGAAAAAGCCAAAGAACGATAATAATTACGACAGCTCCCGATATCTTGCCAAGAAGCTTCAAATTTCGCGTTGTCTCGTGGTCGAGTGATTTCCACGTGATAAAGACAATCAATACTACGCAGACAAGACAAACAATCCACCCCATATTCCCGCCTTCAAAATACCCCTAAACCGAGGAGAATACCAGCAATGCCTGCGAGGATCAGATACGGATCTCCCAATCCCTCAAAAATGAAGAAATGTTTGATTCGGCAATCATAGAGCGATAATCCTAAATAATCAACATTTATTCACATTTCGTATGTGGAAAAGTGGTCAAGTCGCAATTCATATGGTTTTTCACTACACCCCAGAATGTCTATGGCGCGCCGCTCTCCGCCGGAGGCGCTTGCAGCGTATGTGCGCCAGCCTCGGCCGCGCGCAGCACATCGCCGGGAACAATTCCCAGAACCAGCGTGGCCGCAACGGCCAGCAGCAGGGCCGCGCCTACGGCAACGCCTACCGTGGGCGCAGTCACAGCGGCGTTCTCTCCGGCAGGGCGCTGCGCGGCGGCCAGGGCCAGGCGCAGATAGTACGCGGCAGCCAGCCCCGAATTCAGCAGGCCGATAATGACCAGCCAGATCGCTCCTCCGCCAAGCGCGGTTGAAAATGTGGTCAGCTTGCCGAAGAATCCGCCGGTGAAGGGAATGCCGACCAGCGAAGCCAGAAAGAAGATCAGCAGGCTGCCCAGCAGCGGCGAGCGGTAGATCAGTCCGCGAAAATCGTCGATCAGCGGCAGCTTCTCATTGTAGCCGCTGGCCAGCGTCACCACCGCAAAGACGCCCACATTCATGGCTGCGTAGGCCGCGATGTAGAAGCAGGCGGCCATGATGCCGTCGTTGCCCAAGCCCGCGAAGGCGGCCAGCAGGTAGCCGGCATGGGCGATGGACGAGTAGGCCAGCATGCGCTTCACGTTCGTCTGGCGCAGCGCGGCCAGGTTGCCAACGGTCATCGAGAGCACGGCCACCACCCATAGCAGCGGCGACCAGACCGGGCGTAGCGTGGGCAGCATCTCGTAGATGACGCGCAGCAGCAGCGCGAATGCAGCGGCCTTGGGCGCGGTGGAGATTAGCGCCACCACCGGCGAGGGCGCGCCTTCGTATACGTCCGGGGTCCACACGTGGAAGGGCGCGGCGGAGACTTTGAAGAGAATGCCCACCAGCATCAACCCCAGCCCAGCCAGGATCAGCGAGTGATTCTGCGCGGTGGGCGCAAGGCGGGCGATCTCGTAAATCCCGGTTGTGCCGGTTGCGCCGAAGATCAATGCGATGCCGTAGAGCAGAAAGGCGGTGGCGAAGGAGCCGAGCAGAAAGTACTTGATCGCCGCCTCGGGGCCGCGGGCGGTGTTCTTGCGGTAACCAACCAGAACATACGTCGCGATGGAGGAGATCTCCAGTGCGATGAAGACCAGCAGCAGCTCGACCGCGCCGGTGAGCAGGCACATGCCCACTGCGCCGAAGACAATCAGCGCGTAGAACTCGCCCTGGTGGTGGCTGTCTTCAGGGAGCGTGTCCAGCGAGAGCAGCAGCGCCACCAGCACGAGGCCGCAGATCAGTACGTGGAAGAAGACGGTGAAGGCGCTGGTCTCGACGGTGCCGGAGAAGCCGGTTCCCATCGGCAGGGAAATCTGCCAGAGGCTGGCCCACAGCGCGAAGGTGCTTCCGAATGCGGCCACCCAGCCCAGCGGACGGCGAGCCCAGCGAGGGGGCAGGGAAGCGTCGAGCAGCATCACAGCCACACCGGTCAGCGTGAGGATCACTTCGGGAAGGATGCGGAAGATGCCGGGAACTGGATTCACCGCTGGCCCTCCCCGTGGAATAAAGTAGACAGCGATTGCAGCGGATGCGGGCCGGCCTGGATGGCTGGCAGCCAGAGCATCGGCGCTATGCCCATGACCAGCATCAGCACGGCCAGAGGCCACAGGACGGCCAGTTGACCAACGCACAGATCGTCAGGCGGCGCCGAGGCGGCCAGCTTGCTCTCCGGGCCAAAGAAAAGCCGCTGCATCAGCCAGAGCATGTAGGCCGCGCCCAGAATCACACCCAGCGTGGCGGCAATCGCCCAGCCTTTGCTGACGCCGGTGAAGGTGCCGATGAGAATCAGGAATTCGCCGACAAAGCCGCCCAGCATGGGCAGACCGATCATTGCGAGAGATGCGAAGACGAAGAACGTAGCCGTGCGCGGCAGCTTCGCGGCCAGGCCGCCGTAGGCATTGATCTCGCTGGTGCGGTATCGGTCATAGAGCACGCCCAGCAGCATGAAGAGCGCGCCGTCCACAACGCCGTGGTTGAGAATCTGGTAGACCGCGCCCTCCCAGCCGGTGAGCGTCAGGCCGTAGATGCCCAGCGTGATGAGGCTCAGATGGCTCAGCGCGGCAAAGGCCATCAGCCGCCAGAAGTCGCGCTGCACGAGAGCTAAACACGCGCCGAAAAGAATGCCGATGACGGCGAGGCCCACCAGCACGGGCGCAACGATGCGCGCCTGCGTGGGGAAGAGGCCGATGTGAAAGCGCAGCATGGAGTAGAAGCCCAGCTTGCCGGCGACGACCATTGCAAGTGCAACGGGCGCTTCACAGAAGGTGTCGGCCAGCCAGCCGTGAAGCGGAAAGACCGGAACCTTGACGGCGAAGGCGAAAAGAAACGTCAGCGCCACCCAACCCAACGCTCCGGCGGGTAATGCTCCGCTTGCAACCCATAGCTGGAGGGTCGCGAAGTCGAAGCTGCCGGTCCGGGCGTAGAGCCAGAGAATCGCGACGAGCAACGGCGCGGAGGGAATGAAGGTGAAGAGGAAGAACTTGAGCGCGGCACGGGGTCCGTCCTTGCGGCCGTACATCGCAATGAGAATCGCCATGGGAACCAGCGACAGCTCCCAGAAGCCGTAGTAGAGCATCAGGTCGAGTGAGAGGAAGACGCCGAACATTGCCGTTTGCTGGACGAGAAAGAGCGCGAAGAACACTTTGCGGCGCTCTCGGATGGCGTTCCAACTGGCGACGACGCCGATGGGTGCGAGCAGGCCGACGAGCACGACCAGCCAAAGGCTCAGGCCGTCGACGCCCAGGTGATAGAAGATTGCGGGCTTCTCGATCCACTGGAGATTGACGACAAACTGGAAGCCGGTTTGCGCTTTGTCGAAGTGCGCGGGCAGATGCAGCGTGAGGCCTAAGGTGGCGAGCGCGGTGAGCAGAGCGATCCAGTTGGGCAGCTTGGCGCGGTCAGGCGCGAGCAGGACCAACGCCGCCCCGGCCAACGGAAGCAGCAGAATTAGCGTGAGAATCGAGTTGTTGATTTCGTTCATTCTCTCAATGCCCCGCCATGCCAAGATGAATTGCCGCAAAGTATGCCAGAACCGTGGTCCACGGAACCAGCAGGAAGAGCAGAACCGCCGCCGCGCCCGCGGCCAGCCACGCCGCATAGGAGCGCAGATTGCCCGATTGCCAGCGCTGCAGGATCGCTCCCGCAAAGGTGGCCATGCCGCCGAGCAGCCAGGCCGCGCCGCCCAGAATACCCACATCCACCACCCACTCCAGGAAGATCTTGGAGAAGCTGAGCAGCGGTTTGACGATTGTTGCGCCGTAGAACTCGTCGACAAAATACTTGTTGGCCAGCAGCTTGTAACTCTCCGGAAGGGCAGCGGCCAGTTGCGCCGGACGCGCCGGTTTGCGCCGGTAGAACTTGTCGGCGATCAGCCAGCCTTCCAGTGCGAACAAAACAGCCACAATGCTCAGGACGGTCTCCAGGGAGAGTGAGTACTGCGTATAAGGAATGAGGAGACGCCAACCGCCCGTCTCGGCGACTCTTGCTCCGAGGACTGGGGCGAGAAATTCGCCGAAGCCGTAGAGCCAGATCCAGCCTCCGCAGATGGAAAGAGCGGCGAGAATCAGCAGCGGCCCGCGCATCGACCACGGGCTCTCATGCGGATGGCTCTGCGGGCTGCGGGGTTCTCCCAAGAATGTCATATACCACAGGCGAGCCATATAGAACGCGGTCAGCAGCGCCGTTAAAAGTCCGACAGAATAAAGAATCTTGCCGTTGGTTCCCTGAAAAAACGCCGCATAGAGGATTGCGTCCTTTGAAAAGAATCCGGCGAAGGGCGGAATTCCGGAGATGGCCAGAACGCCCACGGTCATCACAGCAAAGGTGACCGGCAGCTTCTTCCACAAGCCGCCCATCTTGCGCAGGTCCTGCTCGCCGCCGAGGCCGTGAATCACCGAGCCAGCCGCGAGGAAGAGCAGCGCCTTGAAGAAGGCGTGCGTCATCAGATGGAAGATTGCCGCTGAGTAAGCCGCCACGCCGCAGCCGAGAAACATATAGCCAAGCTGCGAGATTGTCGAGTAGGCCAGTACGCGCTTGATGTCGTTCTGCACGAGGGCGATGGTCGCGGCGAAGATGGCCGTGGCCGCGCCGACCGTGGCGACGACGCCGAGCGCGAAGGGCGAGTGGTCGAAGAGAACGTGGATGCGGGCAACCATGTAAACGCCGGCCGTGACCATGGTGGCAGCGTGGATCAGCGCGGAGACCGGCGTGGGGCCTTCCATCGCGTCGGGCAGCCAGATGTAAAGCGGCAGCTGCGCGCTCTTGCCCGCCGCGCCCATCATCAGACAGAGCGCAATCACGGTGACTACGCCGCCGTTCCAGCCGGGGTCCTGGCCGAGCTTGGTGGCAATCTCCGTGAAGGTCAGCGTGCCGAAGTTGGCAACGAGCAGAAACATTGCAATCAGAAAACCGAAGTCGCCGATGCGGTTGACGATGAAGGCCTTCTTGCCCGCGTCGGCGGCGGATTTCTTCTGGAACCAGAAGCCGATTAAAAGATACGAGGCGAGGCCCACGCCCTCCCAGCCGATGAACATGACCAGAGCGTTGCCGGCCAGCACCAGCACCGTCATAAAGAACAAGAAAAGACTCAGGTACGAGAAGTAGCGCGCATAGCCTTCGTCGTTTTTCATGTAGCCGACGGAGTAAACGTGAATCAGGAGGCCAACGCCGGTGACGACTAAGAGCATTACCAATGAAAGCTGATCGAGGACGAAGCTGAAGTCCACGTGCAGCGCGGCGATGTCGATCCAGGGCAGCGGGAAGGTTTCGGTATAGGGTAGATGAATAATACCCCAATCAGGAGGACCGCACGGCACACACGGTGGAAGTATATAAACATAGATCGTCGCTGCCGCGTTGAACACCACGCCGAATGCAGCCAACGGAGTCACGAGCGCAACCGTCGTCACGATCCACTTGGGCAGCCGTCGTCCCAGGATTCCATTGATAAGGAACCCAGCGAAAGGAATCAGCGGTATCAGCCACAGATAGAGAGGTCCGTTCATAGTTTCATCCGGTCGATGCGGTCGACGGCCAGGGTTGCGCGGGCGCGGAAGACGGCGATGATGATGGCCAATCCCACGGCAGCTTCCGCCGCGGCCACCATCATTACAAAGAAGACGAAGATCTGCCCCTTTACCGCGTGCCATTGATGGGCGAAGGTGACAAATGAAAGATTCACACCGTTGAGCATCAGCTCAATGGACATGAAGACAGTAATCAGATTGCGCTTGATGAGAAAGCCGACGACGCCCAGCGAAAACAAGACGGCGCTCAAGAGCAGATACCAGGAGAGCGGGACTTCCTGCGAAAAAAATACATTCATTTTTCGCCCGTCCTTTCACTGTTTCTATGGAGGTCTTTCTCATCGTGGCCGGCCATCGCTACCGCGCCCAGAATGGCGATGAGAATCAGCACCGATGTGACCTCGAAGGGCAGCAGCAGATCGGTAAAGAGCACCTTGCTCAGTTCTTCGGTCGAGGTGATGCCGTCGCTTAGCCGGGCCACGCCCAGCCCCTGCGTGTGCAGAATCACCGTGGCGATGATGGCGAGAATCGCGACAACCGAGGGAAAGCCCACCCTGAGCGCCGCGCGGCTGCCCAGCGTACGCTCCTCGCGCGATGCGTTCAGCAGCATGATGACGAAGGTGAAGAGCACCATGATGGCGCCGGCATAGACGATCACCTGCGCAATGGCGAGGAACTCCGCGCCCAGCAGCAGGTACAGCACGGCCAGCGAGACCATCACCACAATCAGCGAGAGCGCGCTGTTGATGGGATGCGACTGGAGGAGCAGGTTGATCGCTCCAGCCAGGCAGAATCCCGCAAAAACGATAAAGAAAAGCAAGTGCATTACATCACCGGTAAGCCAGCCAAAGGCTGGTCGCCACAATGTTCAGAATGGCCAGCGGCATCAGCCAGCGCCAGCCGAAGTTCATGAGTTGGTCATAGCGGAAGCGCGGCAACGTCCCGCGCACCCACACATACAAAAAGAGAAATGCAAAAACCTTGAGCACAAACCAGAAGATGGAAAGTCCGGCGTCGAAGAAGACATTCTCGGAGGGCGGAATCAGATCGCCGAAGGGGCTGGTCCAGCCGCCAAAAAACAGCAGTGTGGCCACGCAACCCACCGTAATCATGTTGGCATACTCAGCCATGAAGAACATGGCGAACTTCATCGAGCTGTACTCGGTGTGATAGCCGCCGGTCAGCTCGCTCTCCGCCTCGGGCAGATCGAAGGGGGAGCGATTGGTTTCCGCGTAGGCGGCCATCAGATAAATAAAAAACGCCAAAAACTGCATGCCGCCAAAGATATTCCAGGTCAACATGCCCTGGGTTGCTTGCTGTTCGACAATTTTTCCCAGGTTGAACGACCCGGCGCGCATCACCACGCCCACCAGCGAGAGCCCCAGCGCCAGCTCGTAGCTGACCATTTGCGCCGAGGAGCGCAACGCGCCCAGCAGCGAATACTTGCTGTTCGACGACCAGCCGGCCAGCGCAATGCCGTAGACGCCGATCGAAGTCACGGCGAGAATCACCAGCAGGCCGATGTTCACATTGGCAATCTGAAAGAGCGGCGGGCTGCCGGCAATTGAAAGCGGCTCGCCGAAGGGGACGACGCCAATGGAGATCAGCGCGCAGCCCAGCGCGAGGATGGGAGCGAGCAGATAGAGCGGCCGGTAGACGCCGGTGGGGATGATGTCTTCTTTGAGGAAGGATTTTGCGCCATCGACCAACGGCTGCAAGAGGCCGAAGGGTCCCACGCGGCTCGGCCCCCAGCGATTCTGGATGCGGCCGACGAGCTTGCGCTCCAGCAGCACGGTATAGGCGACGGCCAGCAGCATCACGACCGTCACCACGGCTACCTTGAGCACGCTCCACAGAATGAATTGCAAAATCGTCACTGCTCTTCAGCCTCGTGTACTTACAAAACCTTCAGCCCGCCAAATCGCGCCTGATGCAGTTTCAGTTCCTTGAGCGCCGGGCTGTATTCGCCCAGCGTTCCGGAGGTAAACAATCCGTCATGAACGGGCGTGAACTCGCCCCGCCCGGTCAATGCTCCAACCGGCACAAAGCCCGGCTCGCTTGGCACATCGTTGCCGCTCAAAAGATTTACACGGTCGAGCGCGTAGCCCGGAACCAGCCGGGCGATTTCGTCCAGCACCGCCAGCGGATCGAAGGGACTCATCTTCGGTTCCAGATTGTTCGCCGCAAGCCATACCGCATGACGATCCGCTTCGCCGGCCTGCACTCCGCGCGATTGGCCCAGATCAGCGGTCGTGCCGCTCTTGCCGAAAGGAACCAGCGTCTTCACGTCCACGCCCATCGCTCCGGCGAGGCGCACAAGAATCTCGAACTCCGGCTTCACTCCGGCGCGGTCGGCGGCCTTCGTGACCAATTGCACGTCGCCGAATGTGTTGGTCACCGTGCCGCTTTTCTCATAGAGGCTGGCGGCGGGGAAGACGACATCGGCCAGCGCCGCCGTCTCGGTGAGGAAGATATCCGCGACGATCACGAAGGTCTTCTTGAACGCATTATGGTCCATGCTGAATTCTTTCACCGGATCTGCGCCCAGCAGAAGCAATGCGCCCAAATCGCCTCTATTGGCGGCTACCGTCATCTCGGTCAGGGTTTTGCCCGGAGTTGAAGGCAGGCCGGTATATTCGGCAAATGCGCCGGGAGCTGTCACCGGTATATAACCGGGAAGCTGGTCGGGCAAGAGCCCCATGTCGGCCGCGCCGCGCGAGTTCGCATAGCCGCCGAGATAAGCAAAGCGCACATTGCCGCGATTGAGTCCCCACGCCACCAAATCGGCGACCGTCGCGCCATTGTATTCGGGGCCGAAGACAACGAGCAGTGACTCCTCCGCCAGCATAGCATTGCTGAAGTCGGAGTTGCTCTTGTCCAGGTACTCGACCAGTGCGGCATAGCCGTTCTCCGGCAACAGCAACGCGGCATTGGCCATGCGTTCCAGCTTGATCACCTTCGTATTGGCGATGTAGAGCCGCGCGTGGTTGAGGCGCACATTGGTGCGCAGATTCCACGCCAGCAGCGGATGCTCTTCGGTAGGATTGCCGCCGATGAGCAGTATGGCAGGAGCAGTCGCCGTCTCGCGCAGGCTGGCGGCTTTGTCCTTGTGCCCGGCCAGCGCCCGCGCGAAAGCCGCGTAGTCCGCCGTGCGCTCGTGGTCGATGTTGTTGGTTTGCAGCACGGTGCGCGCTAACTTTTGCAGCAGGTAGTTTTCTTCGTTGGTGGTGTGGTTCGAGCCGATGACGCCGATCGCCGCGCCGCTCTTGCTGTCGCGTACCACTTTCAGCTTGCTGGCAGCGAGGCGTAGCGCGTGCTCCCATGTGGCCGGCTCCAGTTTGCCCTCGGCGTTGCGCACCAGCGGCTTGGTCAGGCGGTCCGGGCTATCGACAAAATCGAAGCCAAATCTTCCTTTGGCGCAGAGAAAGTCGCCGTTTATGCCGCTTTTGTCGCGATTATCGGCGCGGACGATCCCAGAACCGGATCCGGTCCCGTCGTTCACCTGGCGCACGCCCAGCGTCACCTTGCAGCCATCGGCGCAATGCGTGCAGACCGTTGCCACGTGGTTCATCTCCCAGGGCCGCGTCTTGTAGCGATAACTGCCGCTGGTCAGCGCGCCCACCGGGCAGATGTCGATGCACATTCCGCACTGCTCGCAGTCCAGATGGTCGCGGCCATTGGGCGCAATCGACGAGCTGACGCCGCGCCCCTGAATCCCCAGCGCCCACACGTCCATGCCCTCGCCGCAGACGCGGATGCAGCGGTAGCAGAGGATGCATCGTGGGCGGTCGAAGTAGACGGCAGGGGACCATTGCTGCTCTTCGCGGTGCTGTTTGGCCTCGGCGTAGAGGCTCTCGCCCGCGCCGTACTTGAAGGTCATGTCCTGCAACTCGCACTCGCCGCCGGCGTCGCAGACCGGGCAGTCGAGGGGATGATTGCCGAGCAGCAGTTCGAGGGTCGCCTTGCGCGCCTGGGCGATTTCGTCGGACTCGGTGACGAAGACCTGGCCCTCGGCGACGATGGTGGTGCAGGCGGTTTGCAGCTTGGGAACTTTTTCCTGCCGCACCACGCACATGCGGCAGGCGGCCTGCAGGCTGAGTCCGGGGTAGTAGCAGAAGGCTGGAATCTCGATGCCCACCTTGCGGCAAGCGTCGATCAGCAGCGTCCCCGCGGGAGCCGTCAGCGTCTTTCCATCGACAATGAAGTTTACGTCTGCCATTCGTCTTAGGGCCCCTACACTACAGCCAATTCAACATGTTTTGCGAACGGGCATGGCTCGCCTTTCAGGTGCTCCTCAAACTCTTTGCGAAATTTCTTCACGAAGCCCAGAATCGGCATCGCCGCCGCGTCGCCCAGCGGGCAGAACGTGCGGCCCAGCATATTTTCCGCAAGGTACTGAATGTTGTAGATGTCCTTTCGCTCGCCGAAGCCTGCATGAAAGCGCGTCAGCGATTTTTTCAGCCAGTCCGTCCCTTCGCGGCAGGGGATGCACCAGCCGCAGCTTTCGTGCTGATAAAAGCTGATGGTGCGCAGTGCAAACTCGACGATGCAGGTCTGGTCGTCGAGGACCACCACGCCCGCCGAGCCGAGCATCGATCCGGCCTTGCCCACCTGGTCGAAGTCCATGCCGATGTCGATCTCTTCGGGCAGCAGCACCGGCGTCGAAGAGCCGCCGGGGATGACGGCCTTCAGGCCACGCCCGCCGCGCATGCCGCCCGCTACTTCGTAGATCATTTTTTTGAGGTTGTAGCCCATGGGCAGCTCATAGACTCCGGGCCGCTCAACGTGGCCGCTAATGCTGAAGAGACGCGTCCCACCATTGCGCGGCGAACCAACCGCGGCAAAGGCCGCGCCGCCCATGGCGATCACGTGCGGCACGGAGGCGATCGTCTCGGCATTGTTAATGACCGTAGGCCCGCCGTAGAGGCCGACGACGGCAGGGAAGGGCGGCTTGATGCGCGGAATCCCCCGCTTGCCTTCCAGCGACTCCATCAGCGCCGACTCCTCGCCCACCTCATACGCGCCCGCGCCGGTTTGCGTGATGATTTGAAACTCCGTACCGTAGCCGAAGATTCTCTTGCCGAGAAAGCCGCGCGCGTAAGCGTCGGCGACGGCCTTCTCCATGATTTCGAGCAGATAGCGGTACTCGCCGCGCAGATAGATGAAGCCCAGCCGGGCGCCGATGGCCAGGCCGGCGATGATGGTGCCTTCAATCACCGCGTGCGGATCGTGCAGGAAGATCAGATGGTCCTTGCAGGTTCCCGGCTCGCTCTCGTCGCCGTTGACCAGAACATACTTCGGTTTCGCAGACAGCTTGGGCACAAACGACCACTTCATGCCGGTGGGAAAGCCAGCGCCGCCGCGCCCGCGCAGGCCAGAGGCCTTCATCTCGTTGATGATCCAATCCGGCCCCAGTTCCAGGCACTTCCGCACCGACGCATAACCGCCAAGTTCAAGATAGCGGTCTATCCTGGCCGCGCCCTTGCCAAAGCGCCGGGAGACGATCTTGACCTCATCGGGATGGTAGACCAACTGAGGCAGAGCGGCCTTCCACCCCAGCGACAAAGACCCGTCGCTGGGGACCCCGGCCTTGGCTTGACTTTGTCTATAGCAGTCCAGAATCGCGGGCACCTGCTCCGGCGTCAGCTCATCGTGGAAGTCGTAGTTGACCTGAATCGCCGGCGCCCAGCAGCAAGCTCCGATGCACTCGACTTCTTCGAGCGAAAAAACTCCGTCTTCGGTAACTCCCTTGGGTCCAACGCCTAACTCCTGCTGGAAGCGCTCGTAAATCTCATAGCCTCCGCGCAACATGCAACTGATATTCGTGCAGACCTGCACGTTGAATTTGCCCGCCGGCTTGAAGCGCAGCATCGAGTAATAACTCGCCACATTGCGCACATCTAACTCGGTAATGCCGATGCGCTCGGCGACTTCCAGAATGGCCGCGTCCGACAAGTAGCCGATTTCATCCTGTGCGTAGAGCAGCATAGGAACGAGCGCCGAGCGCTTCAGCGGATACTTCACTGCCAGCGCGTCAAAGCGCGCCGCCAGTTGGGGAGAAAAGACAGTCAGGGTTTCATCGCTCATCGCTCAACTCCCGCGTCACGCTTCAGACCAGCTAACCTCGCTCTGCTTCGCAGTTACCTGCCGCCCGCGCTCAACCAATGGACTGTAGCGCTCCGCAAAGCGGGAAAGCGAGAGTCGCGAATCACTCCGCGCGGAGAGCCGGGGCAATGTCAAACAAACTCGCCGCGCAAAACGCTGGAAACGATATCCACCGCAATTTGTTCAGGACGAATTCCGATGCCAGGCGATCCCGCTTCTCCCGCTGGATGCATCTCCAAGTAGGATGCATCGAAGTTGCAAGGATATTCCTTTCGCGAGAGTTCCAATCCATTCGGAGGACCGCTGATGACAGCCAGGATGAAATCTTTACCCGAACGGACTTCAAGCGAAACTCTGCACATTAAATCAGTGCCAAATGTAACAAAGATCTCCCGGTCAAAGCCCGGCAAATGATTCCGGCCAAGGAGGGGAGCTCCACTTCTGAGCAATTCCACATTGGCTTTGTTCATCTCTGTAAAGATGAGCATTTTCACTTTGTCAAAGTAGACTTTCGGGTCCGGTTTGAGTCCCTGATGCCAGTCAGCTAAATGCTGTTCCGCCTCATGCCTCGCTCTTGCTATACCAGCAAGTTTCGCGTAATCAGCCATTTCCTTTCTTCCTTTCTGCCTGTCCATTCCCCTAACACAATGCTACATCCGCTTCCTTGACCAAGATTCGCTTCTTGCACATCTTCTCCAGCGCCCGCGCAACACTGTCACGCATCATTCCAGGCGTCCTGCCGAACCAGACTCAATCAAGTCCGCCACGGAGGATACCGGAAATGATGTCAACTGCAATTTCCTCAGGACATAATCCTTCGGGCGGCATTTCTTTATCAACGGCAGGAAGCACCTCCTGGCAGGCTTTATCCTGATTGCAAAGATATTCCTTCCTGGAGATTTCATATCCATTCGGAGGGCCGCTGATCACGGCCGTGACCCGGCATCCTCCTCCCTGGATTCCAAGCCCCACTCGGCATAGCGAATCCGTACCGTATGTGAGAAAAAGCTCGTCGGAGAAGCCGGGCAGATAGTTCCGGTCAAAAAGGGCAGCTTTCCTCTTGCGAAGCTCCACATTGGCCTTGTTCATCTCCTCCACAATATGCGCCTTTACCTCTTCAAAAAAAGCGCACGGGTCCGCTCTCAGTTCTTTATGCCTTTCGGCCTCCAATTTGTCGGCAATCTGTATCATCTTTGCCTTTTCGGCAAGCTTCGCGTAATTCACCATGTTCCCTCCCTTTCACCTGTCAATCTCTCCCAATACAATGTCGATGGACCCCACCACAGCCACCACGTCGGCCAGCATCCGGCCCTTGCACATCGTCTCCAGCGCCTGCAACGTCGCGAAGGACGGATTGCGGAAGTGTACGCGATAGGGCTTGGCCGTGCCGTCGGATACGATATAGTAGCCCATCTGCCCGCGCGGCGATTCAATCCCCTGGTAAACTTCGCCGACCGGCACCGCAAAGCCTTCGGTGACGATCTTGAAGTGATGGATCAGCGCCTCCATCTGCGTCTTCATCTTCTCGCGGTCGGGCAGCACGATCTTGGGCGCAACGGCCGTGATCGGCCCCTCCGGCATTCCGTCCAGCGCCTGCTGGATGATCTTCACACTCTCGCGCATCTCGATGAGCCGGATTTGATACCGCGCCCAGCAGTCGCCCTCGTCCGCGATCGGCACCTTGAACTGGAACTTCTCATAGCCGGAGTAAGGCATATCGCGGCGCAGATCGAAATCCACCCCCGAGCCGCGCATATTCGGCCCCGTCACACCCAGCGCAATTGCATCCTTTGCAGATAAGATGCCCACTCCATGGAGCCGGTTGCGAAAGATCGGGTTGCCGGTGAGCAAATTTGAATATTCATCGATCTTTTCTGGAAAACTCTTGATGAATGCTTGCACGCGGGCATAAAAATCGAGGGGCGGCTCCATCGAGAGCCCTCCGATGCGGAAGTAGCTGGTCATCATGCGCTGGCCGGAGAGCCCTTCGAAGATGCGCAGAATCTCCTCGCGCTCGCGAAAGGTGTAGAGGAAGACAGTCAGCGCGCCAATGTCCATGGCGTGCGTGCCCAGCCAGATCAGATGTGAATTCAGTCGGGTTAGTTCGGCCAGCAGCACGCGCAGCCATTGCGCCTTTTCCGGGATTTCGAGGGCCAGCAGTCGCTCCACGGCCAGGCAATAGCAGAGATTGTTTGCCATGGGGCTGAGGTAGTCGATACGGTCGGTGAGCGGGACAACCTGCTGATAAAACTTGGCTTCGCAGGTTTTCTCGATGCCGGTGTGCAGGTAGCCGATCTCCGGGTAGAGGCGGACGACGATTTCGCCGTCAATCTCCACGACCAGGCGCAAAACCCCGTGCATCGACGGGTGCTGCGGACCCATGTTCAGGACCATGTGCTGATCGTGCGCACCGGTAGCCGCCGGAGCTTCAAGGATAGGGCTGCCAATCGTCTCGGTCATTCAGCGATACCCCTCCACCGGATAGTCCTTGCGCAGCGGGTGCCCCTGCCAGTCGTCGGGCATCATGATGCGGCGCAGGTTGGGATGGCCCTCGAAGCCAATGCCGAAGAGATCAAAGACCTCACGCTCATAAAAATTCGCCGAGGGCCAGACGGATGTGATCGACTCGACCGCCGGCGCCTCCCCGTTCAAAAGCACCCGCAGCCGGATGCGCTCCTTATAGGAGTGTGAAACGATGTGGTAGCTCAACTGGAAGCGCGGCGAGGAAGGGAACCAGTCGACCGCGGTCACATCCTCGAAGAAGTTGTAGCCGGCAGCCTGCACCGTGGCAGCTGCCGAGCGAATCTCTTCCGCGGCGATGGTCAGCGTCAGCTCTCCGCGGTTAAACTTGGCGTCCAGCAATGCTTCTGGCTTCCAGGCCAGAATGGCCTTGACCGCCGGATGCCCGGGCAGCCGCTCCAATACCACGGCCTTGCTCAATAGCGTTTCGCTCATCCTAGAGGTCCGCCTTGTCCTGGCTCCAGTTCAGGATGCCCTTGCGCACGATGTAGTAAAGCCCCACGGCCACAAAACCCAGGTAGACCACCATCTCCCAGAAGCCAAAGAGCCGGGAGCCGGTTATTGCAGGCAACTTGCGGTAAATCACCGCCCAGGGCATCATGAAAACGGTTTCCACGTCGAACAAAATAAAGAGCATCGCCACCATATAGAAGCGCACGCTGAAGCGCTGCCGGGCGTCGCCCACAGCCACGATTCCGCATTCGTAGGCGGCCAGCTTGGTGGGTGTGTTGCGGTGCCGCCCGACGAACCACGAGGCCACCACCATCACCGCGCCAAGTCCAAAAGCGGCAAGGATTTGCAGCAAGAGCGGAAGATATTGCCAGTGATAGGGGATCATGGCCGTCCAGTCCAGTCAAAACACGGGGGAAATGCACCCATCTCTCCGAAGCCGCCAACGGCTCCAACGCGACGGGATGCTGGTTTGAGCTTAGGTTTACCGCCTCATTCCGTCAAGGCAACTGAAGGCCGGCGTACAGTTTTATACAGATCATTTCATTGTTTCATGAGACGCTTGCTCTGAAAGCCGAATAGCGGCTTCAAGGAGTTCCTGTCGCCGAGACAGATTCCGGGCGGCTCCATTCTTCTACCTATAAGTAGAGTGAAGGCAGGGGAGGAGCTGCAATGTGATCTGTATCACCGCTATTCACAAAGCGGCAAGCGACAATCCATTGTCCGCTCGTGGGAAACGGTACGTTCGTCATCTGAACATTCGGCGCGCTCCGCCGAAGAACAGAGTGAGGATACAACCATGGCAGCCACCACGACCTCGAGCTTCTCGATTCCGGTCACCGACCAGGCTTTTTCCACTGCTGGAGCGCGCCCCAACCGCCGCCACCGCATTACCCCTGAGGCCGGACACGCTCTGGAGATCCTCGGCCACGCCATCGAATATCTTACCGACGAGTTCGTGTATGAGGACGGTGCGCTATTCGCCAGAAATGCGCAGTTGCAGGCTGTGCAGATGCTGATGGCGCTCAACCGACGGGTCTACTTCGAGTGTCCGGAAGTGCCGACCTTCAGCGAGCGATGCCTCGCTCTGCTGCATCTTCACTCGGCGTAACCCTCCGTAATTGCATTAACTTAAGACAGATTTCAACTGCTTATAAAGAGCCTGAATTATATTCCAGCATTTGTCCATTGTGCGGCATACACCCTTCGCCATCTCTCATAAAGAGAATTCGCCACCTGCGTCGAAATCATTGAGTAAAAATATTTCATTTTTCCACAAAAAAGTTCTTGACAATAATTACTGTGTGGCGCATAGTGTGTGTAGTACAGGATGTGGCGCATGGTAATGCCGATTAATTCCGACGCCTTTGAAAACCTTCGCCTCGAACTTCGCCGTGGCTGCCTGGTGCTGGCCGTCCTGGCGGCGCTGCGCAGCGAGCAATACGGATACACGCTGCGTAAAATCCTCTCCGAGCATGGCCTGGAGATCGACGAAGGCACGCTCTACCCGCTCTTGCGACGCCTTGAAACCCAGGGTCTCCTGGCCAGCGAGTGGCGCGAGGAAGAGAAGCGCAAGAAGCGCTTCTACCTTCTCTCCGCCGACGGCGCCCTCGTCCTCGAGCAGTTGCTCGCCGAGTGGCGCAACCTCGATTCCTCAATCCACACAATTCTCAAGGAGCAAAGTCATGGAACTGATTGAACGCTATCTGCAAGTTGTGAAATTCGGGCTGCCCAAGCGGCAGAGGGACGACATCATCGCCGAACTCTCCGGAGACATCTACTCCCAGGTTGAAGAGCGGGAGACAGCCCTCGGCCGCAAGCTGAATGAGGCCGAAGTCGAAGAGATTCTCAAACAACGCGGCCACCCCCTGCTGGTGGCCAACCGCTTCTCGCCGCAGGAGTCGCTGATCGGACCGGTCTTCTTTCCCATCTACCGTTTTGTTCTGAAGATCTTCGCCTTCGGCTACTTGCTGCCCGCTACGCTGGTGTGGATTGGATTGATGACATTCAGCGCTACCTACCGCTTTGAACAAACCCAACCCTCGTGGTTTCACGCATTCGCGTCGTTGTTCAGTTACCTGTGGTTCACCACCTGTCTGGTGGTCGTACCGCTCACCATAGCCTTCGTTGTATTGGAGCGTCAGCAAACAAAGTTGCATCTCTTCGATCGCTGGAATCCGCGCAAGCTCCCCGTGATCCGCGATGCCAATCAGATCCCGCGCTCTTCCTCCGCCATCGAGGTGGCCTTCAACCTGATCTTCTTCGTCTGGTGGGCCGTTTACGCGCACTCACCACAGGTGCGGATCGGTTCAATGATCCACATCTCCTTCCAGCCGCAATGGCTCTGGCTCTTCTGGGGCTACCTCGCACTGGCGTTGGGCAATACCGCGCTTTCGGCCACGAACCTGCTACTCCCCTTCTGGTCAGTAACTCGAGCCAAGCTGCGCCTTTTCTCCGATGGCGTGGGAGCGGCGATCTTTTGCTGGCTGATGCAGGCCAACATCCTGGCCGGAATCTCCATTACAAATGTGCCAGCCGAAAAGGCGACGGCTCTCGCCCAGGCCATCAATCACTGGATGACCACGCTCTTCCCAGCGGCCATCGTCGTCGGCCTGGTTGTAATCGCAACAGGCATCTATCGAATCGTGCGGCTGAAACCGGCAGAAGGAGACTCTTTGCCGTAACTGAAAGAAATAACTTCCTATGAACATAATTGTTTGCGAATTGGGCCGTTTCCATTCTTTTGTCATAACTTGCGAGGACTGGTTAACCATTTAGCGGGTTAGCCACCGCTTCGCGGTGATCGCGAGTTAGCAAGTTAGCGGGTTCATTGCCGGCGCTATTTGTAACGGCAAGCCAGGCTGCGCCCAAGGAGATGCAACTGCACTGAGTAGAAAGCTGTCACAAGATTGACTGCGCCAGCCCTTCGCCGGACGGCGCGAGCGCCAAAAAATGCAAAGGAGACCAAAATGACAACGGCTATCGCAGCTCAAACTACCGCCGCCCAGAACGCACCGGCGTCGATATATAACCATGCAATCGGCTATCTGCGCGCCTTTATCGTTGCGCTGGTCGTTGCGCATCACGCGGCGCTCGCCTATTATCCAATCCCAATTGAGCCGCCGGCTTCACTGGCTGCGCAGCCCCGTCTGTGGGGAGCATTTCCCGTTCTCGATGCGCACAAATGGACCGGTTTTGCCTTCTTCTCCGGCTTCAACGACGTCTTCTTCATGTCGCTGATGTTCTTCCTCTCCGGCCTGTTTGCCTGGCATGGATTGGTAAAAAAGGGCGCGGCCAAGTTTCTGCGCGATCGCCTGCTGCGGCTCGGCATTCCCTTTGTTGTGGCGGCCGCTGTTCTAGCGCCGCTCGCGTACTATCCAACCTATCTGCAAATGACTAGCCACGACGGCATTGCCGGGTACTGGCATCAATGGCTCTCGTTGGGGAATTGGCCGGCCGGCCCAGGATGGTTCATCTGGATGTTGCTCGCCTTCGACGGCATCGCCGCGCTCCTGTTCGTCCTTGCACCTCGCTGGGGCCAGTCGCTGGGCAAACTGACCTCGGGCGCGGCTCGCAGGCCAGTGCTCTTCTTTTTCGCGCTGGCCGCTATTTCCGCGCTGGTCTACATTCCCATGGCGCTCCACTTCACGTCTCTTGCCTGGACAGACTTCGGCCCGTTTAGCTTTCAGACCAGCCGGTTTCTTCATTATCTGGCGTACTTTCTGATTGCGGTTGGAGTGGGAGCGTATGGCGTGGGTCGCGGACTGCTAGCCCCGGACGGAAAACTCGCCCGCCGCTGGCCTTTATGGGTGGCGGCCGCTCTGGTGATCTTCGCCGCGGCAACTGTTGTCACACTGATTGCTCTCGCCACCGGCAGTCAATCGCAGGGATTGGCCATTGCCACGGATGCGGGATTCGTGCTCTCCTGCGCGGCCTCCTGCTTTGCGTTTCTGGCCCTGTTTCTCCGCTTCGTTCATTCCGGTTCACGCATTTTCGACAGTCTTAGCGCGAATTCGTATGGAATCTATCTCGTCCACTACGCGTTCGTTAACTGGCTGCAATACGCGCTTCTCCCGGCATCGCTTCCCGCGGTGGTGAAGTGGACGATCGTCTTTCCCGGCGCGCTCCTTCTCAGTTGGGGCACGGTGGCAATGATGCGCCGCATTCCGGCTATCGCGAGAGTGGTTTAATCGTTCATCGCCTGGGAGCCTGCCTATTTGATCTCCAATTGATCGATCTGAAACTGGAACTTGGCAGGCTCCAGGATGCGAAGGAAGCCCAGCCCGGTCAGGTCGCTTCCGTCGGTGTCAAACTGCGAGAAGGGGAAGACGTACTGCTTCCACTCCGGTCCGGCGGTGAACGTGGTCATCGCGGGGGCTTGTCCGCTGCTCGCTTCGGTTTGAACAATGAGCGTATAGGTCTTGCCATCGCCCTTTGCCCAGAAGCTGATAGTCTTCTTGGCGGAGAGATTGACGGACTGCTGCGGCGTGGCGCCGGGAAAGTAGAGCGCCCCTGCCCAGGCAAAGGGCGAGCCGGCCACCACCTCGCCTGTGACCTGCAAGGCGCCTTTGGTATTCGCCGCGCCGGGCTCGACAACTTCCAACTTGGCCGTCGATTTGCCGCCATTCATCTGATCGCCGGCTCCCAGCCAGGAGCCGTAATTGGCAGCAATCTTGCCATCGTCGAAGGTGCTGACCACTCCCGACTCGGAACCTGCCGGCGGAGGCTGCGTGGGGCGTCCGGTTTCCCCGTTTGTACTGCCGACGGTCAGCCGGACTTTGCTCGTCCGGTCGGAGCTGGGGCCGACCATGAGCTCAAAGACTCCCGGCTCCACGACGCGATGCATATCCGTGTCCAGCATCGACAGCATCTCCGGTGTGATGGTGAATTCGACCGTCCGCTTCTCTCCGGGCTGGAGGGTAATGCGCTGGAAGCCTCTCAACTGCATCACCGGCTGTGTAACCGAGGCGATCTTCTGATGCACATAAAACTGCGGCACCTCATCACCAGCGCGCGCGCCGGTGTTGGTGATCTCCACGCTCACCTTGGCCGTGCCTCCGGGCATGATCCGCTCCGGCTCGACGCGCAGGTGATCGAAGGTAAAGGTGGTATAGCTCAACCCGGAGCCGAAGGCGAAGAGCGGCTTGCGCGTGCTGAACTCATAACTGCGGTTGGCGGAGGGTTTGTGATTGTAGAAGTCGGGCAGAGCGCCCACCGTGTGGGGAAAGGTGATGGGCAGCTTGCCGCCGGGATTGGCATCGCCGAAGAGGATCGCGGCCGCGCCCGTTCCGCCTTCCTCGCCCAGATACCATCCTTCCAGAATCGCCGGAACCTTCTCGGCAATGTAGTTGATGGAAAGCGGCCGCCCGTTGATCAGTAGGACAATCGTTGGCGTGCCGGTTTCAACCACGGCCTTCACCAAGTCGTTCTGCGCTCCGAGCAGGTCAAGGGAATCGCGGTCTCCGAGGTGCATTTCCGACCAGGCTTCACGGTTGGTGCTTTCGTTTTCACCCACCACCAGAATGGCGACGTCCGCCTTGCGCGCCGTCTCCACTGCCGCCTGGATGGAAGCGGTTTGGGTCTTGGGATCAATGAGTTCCACACCGCTGGCCTGCCAACCGCGGAAGCCCTGCGGCGCGTTGGTGATCTTGCACCCTTCCGCATAGAGCACCGTGGCCTTGCCGCCCACGCGCGCGCGGATGCCGTCCAGAATGCTGACGCCATAGCCCGGATCGCGGGCATAACCGCCGACGTGCACATCCGCGGCGTTGGGTCCGATTACCGCAATGGTCTTCAATTTGGCCAGATCCAGCGGCAGCAGGTTCTTGTCGTTCTTGAGCAGCACCATCGCCTCGCGCGCTGCCTCGATGGCCAGCTTGCGGTGCTCCGGGCTGTTGTTCACACGCTCCGCATAGTCCGGGTCCACGTATGGATTGTCGAAGAGTCCCAGCCGGAACTTGGTGGCCAGCACGCGAGCAACGGCCCTGTCCACTTCGCTCTCCTGCACGGTTCCCGCTTTCACCTGATCTACGAGCGTGCGATAGACGGAGCCGTCGGAAAGGTCGTAGTCAACCCCAGCGGCCAGCGCCAGGCGCGCAGCATCCGCCTTGTTGGCTGCCACTTGATGCGTTCCAATCAACATCTGCAAGCCGTCGCCATCGGAGGTGATGTAGCCGTTGAAGCCCCACTCCTGGCGCAGAACGCGGTCAAGCAGCCAGTGATTAATGTGCGAGGGGACGCCGTCAATCTCGTTATAGGAGGCCATGACGCTGCCCACATGAGCCTCCTGCACGGCGGCTTGAAAGGGAATCAGGAAATTCTCGCGGATGATCCGTTCGGAGTAGTTGCCCGGAGCCGTGTTAGTGCCGCCTTCAGGCTGGCCGTGGACGGCGAAGTGCTTGGCGGTGGCCATTACATGATGGCGATCAATGAGAAAGGGATCGCCCTGCAAGCCTTCAATGGCGGCAACGCCCATGCGCGCAGCCAGGAAGGGATCTTCGCCGTAGGTCTCCTCCGTCCTTCCCCAGCGGGGGTCGCGCGCAATGTCGAGGACGGGAGAAAAGACCTGGCCCGCGCCACGCGAACCGGCTTCGTCTCCGACCGCGGTAAAGACCCGCTTCACCAGCGCCGGATCCCAGGTGCTGGCCAGGCCCAGCGCCTGCGGAAAGCTGGTGCTGCCATACTCCATGTATCCGTGCAGCGCCTCGCCGAGAAAGATCGCCGGGATGCCCAACCGCGTCTTTTCACGCAGATAGCGCTGCACTCCATTGCGCAGAATCGCGGCGTTGCGCGGGGTAAACTTGAATTCCTCGCCCCACTCGTTGTTCAGGATTTTTCTGGCCTGCTCGTTGGTATAAGTTCCGGTCGGATCGATCACCTCAATCCGGTTCTCCCACCCGCCCGCGAGTTGCTCCACCTTTTCTTCCAGCGTCATGCGCGGCAGCAGGTCGGCCACCCGGTCTTGAATAGGTAGACTCGCGTCCCGATAGCGCGGCGTATCGAGTGCCTTGGCTGGCTTTTCCTGGCTGTTAGCCCTGACGGCGATCAGGTTCAGGCCGAGCAGAAGCACGGCAACGAGATACAGACTGGAATTGCGTTTGGGATTGATCATGGCTACTGCAGACTTCTCCTGTCGTTGTGAAAGGTACGGCGATTCATCGTAACACGACAGAAAGAACTACGTTAACGGCGGTGGAACGGTTCCCGGCGGCGGCTTGGGATACTGGCGCAGGTCAAGCCGGCGCTGTCTATCCCAGCAACTGCACCGATCCTCTGCCGGCTAACTCCTCGACCCTCTCCACCCATCCGCGATCGGCCGCCACGCTCATCCCTTCCGGCTCCAGGATCACCGCGTACTCGCCCTTCATCTCTAACTGCAACATCACTTTGCCCGGCCCGGGCGCGGCATCAGCGGCGCTCTTGAGGCCGATAAACATCTCTTCCGTTGCGCGCTCCAGATTGATGCGAATCCGGATTCCGGTTGGCAGCTTCACCGGTACATCGTCCAGCGACTGAATAGCACTGACGGCAATCTTGGGCGCGGCATCCTCGTCGCCCGTCAGGGATCCCCGCAGCAGCACCGGCGCCTCTATCTTCAACTGCCCGGAGAGCCGCTCATAGTCGCGCGGAAAGCAGACCAGCTCTATCTTGCCGGTCGCATCCTCCAGCGCCGCCTGCGCATAGAGCTTACCGTCGCGCTTGGTTTTCTGCACGCGGAGACCATGAATTATTCCAGCAACTTGTATCTCGTCCGCCTGATCCTGTTGCGCCCCCCAGCGCTTCTCCGGCGGCTTGCGCTCCAGCGCTTCGGTCACCGGAATGACTCCCGTCAAGTTATGCAACTTATCCGCGTACTTATCCAGCGGATGACCCGAAACAAAGAAGCCTAACACTTCTTTTTCATTGGCCAGCCGCTCGCTCTCTTCCCATTCGGCTACCTTGGGCAGATCGTCGTTTCCGCGCCCCGCCTTGGGCCCTTCATCGAAGAGCCCAAAGAGCCCACTTTGACCCTGCGCCGCATCGCGCTGAGCCTTCTGCGCCCGCTCCATCGCCTTATCGACGGCGGCCATCAGCGGCGCGCGCTTGCCCAACGCGTCCAGCGCTCCGGCCTTGATCAGCGACTCGATTACTCGCTTGTTCATCACGCGCAGATCGACCTTTTCGCAGAACTCCCAGAAGCTCGTGAAGTGCCCGCCCGCCTCCGCGCGTGCCTTCAGAATCGATTCAATCGCATTGCCGCCGACATTCTTCACCGCAGCCAGGCCAAACCGGATCGCTTCGCCATGCGGCGTAAACTGCGCCCCTGAAACCTGCACGTCCGGCGGCTCCACGCGAATTCCCATCTCCTTGCATTCGCCGATATACTTTACAATATTTTCCGGCTTCGAGGTCTCCGAAGTTAGCAGCGCGGCCATAAACTCCATGGGGTAATGCGTCTTCAAATAGGCCGTCTGGTAAGCCACCCGCGCATAAGCCGCGGAGTGCGACTTATTGAATCCGTACCCGGAGAACTTCTCCATCTGGTCAAAGATCTCGCCCACTGGACCCTTGGGATGCCCCAGCGCCTCCGCTCCGTTCAGAAAGCGGTTCTTCTGGTCCTCCATTCCTTCTTTGCTTTTTTTACCCATCGCCCGCCGCAGCAGGTCCGCCTCGCCCAGCGAATAGCTGGCCAGCAGTTGCGCGATCCGCATCACCTGCTCCTGGTAGACGATCACCCCCAACGAGTCTTTCAGAACCGTTTCAAGCTCCGGCAGTAGATACTCGACCTTGCGCCGCGCCCACTTGCGATCAATAAAGTCGTCGATCATGGCCATTGGCCCCGGCCGGTAAAGCGCATTCAGCGCCGTCAGTTCTTCTACCGAATCCGGTTTGTACCGCCGCAAAATATCCTGCATCCCGCTGGACTCAAATTGGAAGACTCCCGAAGTCAGCGCCGGGTGAAAGATCTTCTTGAATGTCTCCTCGTCGTCTTGAGGAATCATCTCAATATCAATTTTCTCGCCGCGTGTCTTCTCAATCAGCTTCAGGCAGTCTTCAATCACCGTCAGCGTCGCCAGGCCGAGGAAGTCCATCTTCAGCAGGCCAAGCTTTTCCACGGCCTTCATATCATAGGCAGTTACAATTTCTTCGTTCTTTGTCTTGGCCAGAGGAACTAACTCAGTTAATGGCCGAGGCGCAATCACCACCGCCGACGCATGAACCCCCGACCCGCGCACAAGCCCCTCCAGCTTCTTCGCCGTGTCAATCAGTTCGCGTATCTGCGCGTCGTTGTCGTATACGTTGCGCAGATCCGCTACATCCTCCAGAGCCTGATCAATCGTCATGCCCACCGTCGCAGGAATCAGCTTGGCGATCCGGTCCACATCGCCGTAGGGCATATCCATCGCGCGGCCGCAATCCTTGATCGAGGCCTTGGCCGCCATGGTATTGAAGGTTATAATCTGCGCCACCTGCTCGCGCCCATACTTCCCAGTTACATACTCGATAACTCTCTCGCGCCCGTTCTGGCAAAAATCCACGTCAATATCTGGCATGGAAACGCGCTCCGGATTCAGGAACCGCTCGAATAGAAGCACGCACTGCATCGGGTCGATGTTGGTAATCTCCATCGCATACGCCACAAGCGAACCGGTCGCCGAGCCGCGCCCCGGACCGACAGGAATGCTTTGATCCCGCGCATACTTGATAAAATCCCAAACAATAAGAAAGTATCCGGAGTAATTCATCTGCTTGATAATAGCGATTTCGTAATTCAGCCGAGCCTCGTACTCCGCCGTGCTCGACCGCCTAACTCCGCGCAGCTCCAATTGCCGCACTGCCGTATCCAGCCGCTTGCGCAGCCCCTCTCGGCAGACCTCCTCGAAGTAACTGTCAATTGTATGTCCCTCCGGCACGGCAAACTCCGGAAAGGGATTCTCGATTTTATTCAGCTTCAAGTTACAGCGCTCGGCAATCTCCATCGTCCGCTGCATCAACGCCGGAGAATCCGGGAAGATTCGCCCCATCTCTTCCGCACTTTTCACAAAAAACTGATCCGAATCAAAGCGGAAGCGTTCCTTATCGTGAATCTTTGCACCCGTCTGCACGCATAGCATCACATCGTGCGCATGGCTGTCTTCGCCGCAGAGATAATGCGAGTCATTGGTCACAACCAAGGGGATATTCGACTCGCGCTCCAGGCGGAAGAGCGCCTCATGAATCTGCTTCTCCTGCTCCAGGCCTTGATCCTGAATCTCCAGAAAGAAGTTGCCTTTGCCGAAGATGTCCTCATACTGCTGCGCTACACTCTTCGCTTTCTCGTAGCGGCCGGCCATCAACTCCTCGCAGAGTTCGCCGCTCAGGCAGCCGGAAAAGCCGATCAGGCCCTTGGCGCTCTCCGCCAGGTAGCGCTTGCTCACCCGCGGCTTGCGGTAGAAGCCGTGCAGCGAGGCCTCCGAGGTAATCCGCACCAGGTTGCGGTAGCCTTCCTCGTTCTCGGCCAGCACCAGCAGGTGATTGTTCTCATCCCCTTCGCCGGGCGCGCGGTGGTCCTCGTTTTTGCAGATGTACAGCTCGCAACCCAGGATCGGCTTGATTCCCTTGGCTTTAGCCGCCTCAAAGAAGTGCACCGCCCCATAGATATTCCCGTGGTCGGTCATCGCAACCGAGGTCTGGCCGAGCGCGGAAACCCGGTCAACGAGTTTGGTGAGGTCGCAAGCCCCGTCCAGCAGCGAGTACTCCGTATGCAAATGCAGATGCGTGAATTCAGCCATGGCTAGCTCAATTCTAGCCGTCAATCGAACTGCGCGAGGTGCTGGAATCTTCACTCAAGCTCCGTCGCTTGAGGAAAAGAGGACACATACTGCAAAATCATAGGAAGGAGTGGCAATCATTAGCATTGAGAGACCGGCGACCGGATGGAATCTTCAGCGCGTCACCACGCATCCAGGCGAAATGCTGCGCGAGGAGTTCCTCATCCCGCTGGGCCTCTCGCAAAATGCCCTGGCGCTCAAGATTCGTGTCCCCGCCACGCGCATTGGGGAGATCGTCAACGGCAAGCGCTCCATCACGCCCGACACCGCCCTGCGTCTGGCCCGCTTCTTCGGCAACAGTCCCGAATTCTGGCTGAACCTCCAGCAGATGCACGACCTCTCCAAAGCGCGCCTCGAATTGAAGAGGATCGTCGAACGCGACGTGGAAGTCTTCGAACCCGCCTAAGCTACTTTCTCCGCTACCTCAACGAAGTTGGTTGCCGCGCATGCCCTATCCGGTAGCGAGTACTCCGTATGCAAATGCAGATGCGTGAATTCACTCATGGTTACCCTTGATTGTATAGGCCAAATCAAATTTGCAAGGCAACGACCGAATGTTGTATGCTCCGCCCGGAGAAGAAAGCCATATGGTAAGTTCAGTGGGATGTTGCTGGGGTAAGGGTGCCGATCCGGCGAAGAGCGTTTCACTCGATCGGGAATGGAAAACCTGGAGTAACGGTTGGTTGACGATTTTAGTCCTTGGATGTGTGCAGGTGCTCGCCGGCTGCGGTGGGTCCACATCCACCAGCACAACCGGAACCTCCACCAGCACCACCGAAGAGCTGGGGCTGTCCATCAGTTGGACTAACAGCACGATGACCAATAACACAACGCCGACGCTGCAGGTTGTGGTGAATCCGCCCTTGCAGCCCGGCCAGCCGTTGGGAGCCGCCGCGTTCTCGGCCGTCAGCGCGCTAGGTCCGGATTATATGCGCTATGCAGCGTGGTTTCCCTATCCCAAGCTGGCCGTGGCCGAACTACAGCCGCCCACGCCGCAGGGAACCTCGTGGGACTTTAGCCTCATCGATCCCATCGTCCAGCAATACCTCACCGCCACTGAAGGGCATCCGGCGCTGATGTCTTTCAGCACGATACCGCAATGGATGTTTGTGACCAGCGAGCCGGTTACCTACCCTGACGACCCCACCGTTGAAGACTGGGATTACGAACAGGGTACGGTGCTGCGCGACCCTACCTGCCAGGAACTGGCCGGCTACTATACGCGGATGGCGAACTGGTATGTGAATGGCGGCTTTACGGATGAGAACGGGGTTTTGCACGAGTCCGGTTACTCCTACCAATTTCCAGTCTGGGAGGTATTCAACGAGGTCGATGGTGAGCACGACACCACGGCCGAGGACTACACCATGCGATATGACGCCGTTGTCCAGGGTGTTCGCAGCGCCAGCCCAAACACGAAGTTCATGGGGCCGGCACTTGCAGATCCAGGCGACGATTTGGACTTTATCCAGTATTTCCTCAATCCGGCGAATCACCAGCCGGGAATCCCGGTGGACTACCTCTCTTACCACTTCTATGCTGTTCCGGCGTCCGGTGAAACCGTCGACGACTGGCAATACACCTTCTTTGAACAAGCGGATTGGTTTTTGGGTGTCGTTCAATCGATCGAGACCATTCGAAAAAACCTGTCGCCGCAGACCAAGACCGATATTGACGAACTGGGCACAATTCTGCCTACGGATAACACCGCCGCAGACAACATTCCTCCACCACCCGCTTACTGGAACGTATCTGGAGCCATGTACGCATATCTCTACGTGGAGCTTGCACGCCGGCAGATCGATATCGTTGGCGAATCGCAACTGGTGGGTTTTCCCTCGCAGTTTCCCAGCGTCAGCATGATGGACTGGGTAACCTACCAGCCCGATGCGCGTTACTGGATTCTGAAACTGATCAAGGACAACTTCCATCCCGGCGACACGATGGTGGAAACCGCCCTGAGCGATACCAGTGGAGGATCTCCAGATGATATGGAGGCGCAGGCGTTCATCACTCCCACGGGAAACAAACTGCTGCTCGTGAACAAACGCAATGCGGTAATAGGGGTACTGTTGCCCAATGCCAACTCCGCGACCGCGCTGACTGTGGATTTGCAATCCGGAGAAGGTCCGGCGCGGAGCGTGAGTCCGGCCAACGGAATACTCATACTGCAACCATTTGCGGTAACGGTGGTGAGCTGGTAATCGAGGTCACCGTGTGGCGAGTGGCGCAGGTCAGACCATAAAATCTGGGTGCCCCAGTTCTCGCCTTTGATCCCTGGGAAACGATGAACCCATGCCGCGAAGCGCGGTTGGCCACACCGCATGTGCCTTGCGCTTCCGCGCCGTCCGGATGCATTCTGGACCAGCACTTGAAAATGCCGGAGGACGGTGATACGCTGTGATTGTGACTTAAATGTCACAGATGAGAGATGGCCCGTAAACGCATTTGGAAGCCACGACGCGCGAGATTCTTGTTTGTCAGGACGAAGCTGGACGGGAACCGTTCACTGAATGGCTGAATGCTCTCGACGTTCAAACCAGAGCACGCGTTCGCGTCCGCATTGATCGCCTTGAGGATGGGCTTTTCGGCGATGTGGAACCGGTTGGCGAGGGCGTTTCGGAGTTAAGACTGGATTTTGGACCCGGGTACCGGGTGTATTTCGGGCAGATTGGGCATCAAATCCATCTGCTTCTCGGAGGGTCAAAGCAAGGCCAGAACGTGAATATCCGCTACGCAAAGAAGTTTTGGAGGGCGCATGACGCTCAAAACTAGCTCCTACCGCCAATCTCTCTTGACGGCTCTGCTGGACCCGATCGAGGCATCAGCTTACCTGAACGCCGCTCTCGAAGACTCTCCGGAAGCCTTTCTCAAAGCTCTCAAGAACGTAGCCCAGGCCCGTCCCATGGCCCAGGTGGCCAAGCAGGCCGGCATTCAGAGAGAAACTCTTTACCGCGCCTTCTCTGATCAGGGGAATCCGACCTTTGAGACTCTTTCCTCAGTTCTCGGCGCATTGGGAATGAAGTTATCCATAACCCCCAGCGAATCGGAAGCCGCAATGCACCTTACCACTGCCGCAATGTGAACTGTAGCGAAACAAAGATGAATATCACTGGTAGTATTTCGGTTGAGCCGTAGCCGGCTTCCTGGGCGAGGCAGCATAAGCACGTCGTGTGCTCCTAATCCGGCAACCGCGCTCTAAGGCCCGCCAAGTGATTAGCGTCACAGTATACTGTTTCTTGCATCGGTAAGGTGAGAAGCGAAATGGTTCTGCTCTGGCTGCGAGTTGCGGTGATCCTCTATGCGGCGGCTTCTGTCGCCGTCTTTCCGGCCGTCCTTTACGGGCTGATCCGCTGGCGCAAAACCTGCGTCCACCTGGCCGGCATGGCCTTTTTCTTCCACTTTATCTCCTGCGTCGAGATGCTCGTCCAGGCCCCTCACGGGATGCCGGTGGGGGTGCGCGAGATGGAGTCGCTGCTAGGCTTCGCTCTTGCTGGAGTCTTCCTTCTGGTTTGGTGGCTTTACGACGCGATCTCGCTGGGAATCTTTGTCTTACCGATTACTTTCTTCGTGGTTTTTGTGCCTTCCCTGGGCGTTGACCGCTATATGTTTCCCTCCGAGGGGGTGCGCTTCAGTTGGCTGGTAGCGCACATTGCCGCGCTGCTGGCGGCCTATGTGGCGCTTGGATTCAGCCTGCTGGCCTCGATCCTGTATCTCATTCAAGAACGCCGCCTGAAGAGCAAACACAAGCCCGGCGAAGACTCCTGGTGGCTGCCGCTGGACTGGCTGCCGCCGCTGGACACGCTGGAACGCATCGCCCACGCCATGCTGGAGTTTGGCTTTCCCTGCATGACTGTCGGCCTGGTGATCGGCTCGGTTCTGGCGCAGGAGACCGTTCTGGGCGCGGGTTACTTCCGCGACCCCAAAGTCATCGCGTCGTTTGCCATGTGGGCCATCTACGTGACTCTGCTGTTTGTTCGCCGCAGTGCCGGATTGCGCGGACGGCGGGCCGTGTATCTTTCCGGTGCGGTCTTCCTGGTGATGCTGGCCGTGCTGGCCGCCAACGTCTTCAGCCGCGTGCACAGGTTCGGTCCGCAATGAGCATGGTCCTCATCGGCGTCAACCACAAGACCGCGCCCATTGAGGTGCGCGAGCGGATCGCCATCTCCCGCGACGATCTGCCGGAGACTACGCGCGCGCTGGCCGCCGTACCCGGCGTCTCCGAGTGCATGATCGTCTCGACTTGTAATAGGGTCGAGATTCTGGCTGCGGTGGAGCCGGATGCCGCCGGACTGGCTGGTTTTTTGCAACGGCACTTTGGCCTGGATCCGGCGGTGCTGGCCCCGCACCTCTACGAGCATCGCGACCAGGAGGCGGTGCGGCACCTCTTCCGCGTGGCCGCCAGCCTGGACTCGATGGTGGTGGGCGAGCCGCAGATTCTAGGCCAGGTTAAAGAGGCCTTTGCCGTGGCGCGCGCCGCGGGCACCGTGGGCGGGCAGCTTGAGCACCTTTTGCAAAGCACCTTTGCCGCCGCCAAGAAGGTTCGCTCGGAGACGGAGATCGGCTCCAACTCGGTCTCCATCGCCTCAGTGGCAGTGGAGCTGGCGCGCAAAATCTTCGGCTCGCTGCAAGGGCGCACGGTCTTTCTGGTGGGCGCGGGCAAGATGAGCGAGCTGGCAGCGAGGCATCTGGTGCAGCAGGGCGCGGGCGCGATTCTGGTGACCAACCGCACGCTGGAGCGCGCGCGGCGCATAGCGGAAAGTTTTGCGGGCCAGGTGATTCCCTTCGAGCAGCTTTACGACGCGGCCAGCCAGACCGACATTGTGATCAGCTCGACTGGCGCGCCGCATCCCATCTTCCGCCGCGAGCACGGGCAGGCCTTTATGCATCGGCGGCGCAACCGGCCGATGTTCTTCATCGACATTGCCGTGCCGCGCGACGTGGACCCGGCGATGGGCAAGCTGGAAGGCATCTTTGTTTATGACATTGACGACCTGCAAGCCGTGGCCGCGGCGCACATGGTGGAGCGCAGCCGCGAGGCCACCGACGCCGAGGCGCTGATTGCCGCCGAGGTCGAGCGCTTCCATCAGCGTCTGCTCACCGTCAACGTGGCTCCAGCGATCGTTGCGCTGCAACAGCAGGCCGAGGAGATTCGCCAGGCGGAGTTGCGGCGCGCGCAGGCGCGGCTGGCTTCGCTGAACGCCGAGCAAATGAATGTTGTCGAAGCGCTGACCCGCAGTCTGGTCAACAAATTTCTCCATCCGCCGATGCAGGCGCTCAAGCAGGCCGCGCGCGAGAACGATGCGGCGCGGCTGGAATCGCTGTGCGAGACCTGGTCGCTGCCGGCTGGTGCGCCGAATCCTGAAACGGAGAAGGCTGAGGAAACGCCAGTGAACAAGAGCAGCGGGGAGATTCGACCATGAAGCTGCGCATCGGAAGCCGCGGCTCGCAATTGGCCCTTTGGCAGGCCAACCACATCGCCGCGCTGCTGCGCGGCCAGGGGCATGAGGTCGAAATCGAGATCATCAAGACCACCGGCGATCGGCTGCAAGAAGTTACCTTCGCGCAGGTCGGCTCCAAAGGTATGTTCACCAAGGAGATTGAAGAAGCGCTGGCGGATGGGCGCGTGGATCTGGCTGTTCATTCGCTCAAGGATCTGCCAACCGAACTGCCGGAGCCGTTTGCGTTGGCCGCGACGCCTACGCGCGTGGACCCGCGTGATGTTTTTGTTTCGGTGAAGTATGAGAATCTGGCGGCCTTGCCCGAGAGCGCGCGCGTGGGCACCAGCAGCCAGCGGCGGCGCGCGCAGTTGAAGACTGTGCGGCCCGACATTGAGGCCGTCGAATTTCGCGGCAATGTGGACACGCGGCTGCGCAAGCTGGCCGAAGGGCAGGTGGACGCGATTCTTCTGGCCGCTGCGGGCCTGGACCGCCTGGAGAAAACCGAGTGGGTGCGCGAGCGGCTGGAGCCGAAGGAGTTTTGCCCGGCGGCCGGCCAAGGAGCGTTGGGCATCGAAACGCGCAAGGACGACGCGGGGACGATGGCGGCGGTTGCCTTCCTCGACGATGCGGCGACGCGCTTTGCCGTGACCGTTGAACGGGCCGCGCTGGCCGCGCTCGGCGGGGGCTGCCAGGTTCCCATTGGGATTCATTGCCGGCCGTGGCTGAATGAGGATCCCGACGCTGATGGAGCGCTTTGGGATGAATTCTTTGCCGTCGTCGCCGCTCCCGAAACAGGTGAATCTGTCCGCATCTACCATCTCGCGCTCCATGCCGGCGCGGAGCCAGTGGCGCTGGGTCGATTGGTAGCGCAAAGACTGATCGAAGCGGGCGCCGGGCCGCTGCTGGCGGCTGCCGGAGGCGCGTAATGAACGCGCTGCCATTGCTGGGCCGTCGCGTGCTTGTCACCCGCGCCGCGCATCAGGCCGGCAAGCTCAGCGAGGGCTTGCGCGCGCTGGGCGCCGAGCCGGTCGAGATTCCGGTACTGGAGATTCGCCCGCCAGCCAATTTCGAGGGGCTGGACGCGGTTCTGCGCCAGCTCGACAGCTACGACTGGCTGATCCTGACCAGCGCCAATGCGGTTCGGGCTCTTGTGGAGCGGGCGGCGGCATTGGGGATTGCGCCGCCTCAGCCGGTTCGCTTCAAGGTGGCGGCGATTGGCAAAGCGACTGCGGCAGCGGCGCGAGGTGTAGGATTGCAGGTTGATTTTGTGCCGGAGGCCTACGTGGCTGAAAGCCTGGTTGATGGACTGCTGGCGCGAGCTGCGGGACAGAGAATCTTGTTGGCGCGTGCCGCCGTTGCCCGCGACGTGATTCCCGATGCCTTGCGGGCGGCCGGCGCTGAAGTCGATGTGGTCGAGGCTTACCGCAACGTCCTGCCCGATGCCGCGCCGGAGCAGCTTCGCCAAGCTCTGGGGAAGGGAATTGACGCCGCCACTTTTACCAGTTCCTCCAGCGCAACGCATCTGGCCGAGGCCGCGCGAGTGGCTGGGGTTAGGTGGCCGCTGGCGGGCGTTCCGGCGGTTTCCATTGGACCGATTACCAGCCAGACTTTATGCGAATTAGGTTGGCCACCCGCAGCTGCGGCGAATCCCTCCGACATTCCGGGGTTGATTACGGCGGTTGCGCGAGTCTTGCATCGCTAACTCGCTAACTCGCTTGGGTTCCCGATCCTTGGCCTGTTCTTGTGTTGAGGGTGGAATACCACAAAAGCTATGCGCGAAGCGCGGCTGCCCCACCGCAGGTGGCTAACTTTTCCAGGTTTTATCTTTCGACGTGCAAAGCTGCTCCAGGTTGCAGCGGTCGCATTTGGGTTTGCGAGCCTCGCAGACCTGGCGGCCGTGGTGGATGATCTGGTGGGAGAAGTCGATCCAGCGGCTTTGCGGCAGAATGCGCATCAACTCCTGCTCGACCTTGTCCGGCGTCTCGGCTTTGGCCAGGCCGAGACGGCGGGCGATGCGGAAGACGTGGGTGTCCACCACCACGCCTTCGGCCTTTCCGAAGGCGACGCCGAGAACGACATTGGCTGTCTTGCGCGCCGCGCCGGGGATGGTGACTAGTTCGGCAAGCGTTTGCGGAACCTGGCTGTTGAAGTCAGCGACGATCTTGCGCGCCGCGCCCTGAATCGATTTGGCCTTGTTGCGAAAGAATCCCGTCGTGCGGATGAGGTCTTCCAGTTGCGGCAGCGTTGCCTTGGCCATCTTTTGCGGGGTAGGGAAGCGGCGGAATAGCTCCGGCGTGACCAGGTTCACGCGCACATCGGTGCATTGCGCGGAGAGAATTGTGGCGACCAGCAGCTCCCAGGGCGAGCGATGAGTGAGCGCGCACTCGGCGCGGGGATAGGCTTCGTCGAGGGCTGCGAGGATGGCGGCGATGCGGTCGGGGGCGAGATCGCCGCGTTGCGTTGTATACTTCTTGCCTGGCATCGATACAAGTGTAGTTCCTGGGGGGATATGCGAATCGCAGGCCTCAGAATCGAGTCCTGGGCACTCGGCTATGAGCGATACGGGATTGTCGACAACTCAACTAGCGAGCCACCTTCCATCCCTGGCCGTTGGACTTCCAGGCCATTCTTCTCAAGGAACAGCTTCGTCGATAGGAGCACCCGTTCTTTGTCGGCCGAGGAGAACGCCACGTTGGGTCCAAGTACCACTCTGCTGATGAGTCTCTTGAGAATCGTGCCGTCAGTCTCACCAAGGGGGATCCGCACATATGGCACAAGTCCCACCGGCCCCATTCTGAATTCCGTCTTTGTAGGCTGGGTACTGAATCGCACAATCCTCCACTCGTGCTCGGCCTCGAAGGCTGAATGCTTCATGAGTGCAGGTCGTACCATGAGTTCCCCAACAAAGTTCCTGAACACTTCATCGTATTCAGGGTACTGCGACCTAAACTCGGAGTTTTTGTGAAGCTTATCGAAGGCTGCATCAACGAGTTGAGCAATCCTTGCTTCCGACGGGGGCTTAGCCACGAACTCACCTGACGTGCTTAAGAAGAACTCCTGCATTTCCGGTCGCAAGAGGAACTTGAAGGCAGGTGCCAAGGCATCGACAATCTTCCTTACAGCTGAGGTCTTATCTTTCTGTTGATAGATGCAAGATCCGGTTACTGTCCATACGTCTGGGTGAGCAGGTAAGTATGGAGTCACTATTTCGTCTAGCATGTTCTTTCTAAAGCCAATGCTGAACCCCGGTCCGTTGTGAGAATACGCCCTCCATTGGCTCAAATTGTCTCCTGGATCTGCCTCAACAGTGCTGCTTTCGGAAACAACGGCTGGTGTTTCGAAGAATGAGGTGACGTATGCGAGTGGCTTATAGTCCTTGAGATGCATCTGCACATTGCCGCTAATGATGCCTTGGGCGAGCTTAACTGCAACTTCTGTTGGGGCTATGCCTGTAGAGATAAGTACCTCGGGTGGAATTTGCAATTGAGCAACTTCCTCCCGGATCACCTGAGTCCCATGCTGAAATTCCGAGTAGTCGTTCAGAAAGGCGACGTTAGTGGCCCAAATGCATCTACTTTCGATGATGCCCTTGAAACCCACCTGGGTTGTATAGTGATATACGAGTTCTTCGCTTCCAGCCGTTTTAGAAGTCATAACTCACTCCTCAGATCGCACTAACTTCGTCGAAACGCACCCATCCCATGGTTCATCCTAGAAGACGAGTTCGCTTGCCTTGCGACTTCAGTAAGGAGACAGCTTGCTTGTCGAAGCTGATAAACTCTTCGGCGCCCAGCCACTCACCTTCGTAGGCGATGGCCCCGTCGGCGAAGTCTCCACCTTTATCGAGCAGTTCCAGTCCGGCTTCAACGGCAGGGCGGTCCATCTCGACGTTGTCGCTACTCATCAGTATACGAATGGACAGGGCAATCTCCGCGGCAGATCGTTTATAGAGCCGCTGCATAACCCATACGAATTCGCAGAGCGCCGGAGTGGGCACGATAACAAGTTCGGCCTTCTGTAGTGTTTTTGAGGCTATCGGCGATTGGAGTGGGTCATCCTGCAACGCGTCGCGGAGCAGCACGTTCGTGTCGGCCGCAATCTTCACCGTATTCCTGCCCAGCCATCCGCGATAGCTTCATTGATTTGTTCGATTGTCAGCCTGGGCGTTCCCTTTTTGGCAAGCGATCCGCTGAAAGCAGCAATCGATCCCTTTGGAGTGGCCGTTCTCATCACCAGCCTGCCATCCGGCAGTTTGTCGGCCTCGATCTTCTGCCCAGGAACTGCATTCAGGTGCCGCAGCAGTTCCTGCTTCAGTGTGATCTGTCCCTTGGCGGTAATCGTAAGAGTAGTCATCGATTCACCCTCCTTCTATATGGTAAGGCAAATTATCCTTACCGTCTAGAGCTTTCCTTCCAACCAGCCGTTTAGTTTCTCAATCGGCAGCCTAATGCTGATGAAGAACTGGCCGAAGAGCGCATAGACGGCGCTGACTTCGTCAAAGCGCATCTCGTAGATCAGCTTCTTGAAGACCACAGGGTCGTCGGCGAAGAGGTCTACGCCCCACTCCCAATCGTCCATGCCGATGGAGCCGCTAATAATCTGCTTGACCACGTCGCCGTAGCGGCGGCCGATGAGGCCGTGTTCGTGCATCATGCGCTGGCGTTCGGCGAAGGGCACGGTGTACCAGTTGACCGTCTCGCCGCGCTTGCGATCCATCGGATAGAAGCAAAGGTACTTGGCGTCGGGGACGGCGGGGTAGAGGCGCGGCGCCATCGCGGCGGATTGGCGGGCGAGAGTGGCTTTGATTTCGGCGGTCCACTCCGGCGTGAACTCGGCGAGGCCCTTTTCAGCGGCGGCTTCGTAGCTCTTGCGCGTCGATTCGTAGAGGCCGAGTTCGACGACTGAAACATAGGAATGGCGCAACTCCAGAAAATCGTAAAGCTTGGTCTGGGCGAGGTCGAGTTCGACCTGATTGAGCGCTTCGAGCGAGTCGCGGAAGTGGATCAGAACCAGGTCGCCTTTGTGGCCGAGCTGGGAGAAGAGTGCGCTCTGAACTTGCGAGCCCGCCTCCCGGCGCTCCAGGCGACTGAGCGCGGTGGCCGCTTCAGCGGCGATCTTGTTCTGTTCGCCCTCCGCGCAGGCGCGCCAGGCCCTCCAGTCGAAACGAAAGAACTGGTGGAGCAGAAATGAGCCTTCAAGTGTGAGAGGAACAGGGGGAAAGCCGGCCACGGGATGATCTCCTTGAATACCCCCTCATGATACCTCAGGGGCTAAAGCCCCGCGCTGATACTGCTGTATTTTGTACGGGCTAAAGCCCGTACCCTTCATGAATATGGTCAAGTTCGTTGTTTCCACTCTTGCGCCAGAATTACAAAACGCAGGTCCTTCGACTCCGCTGCGCTTCGCTCAGGATGACTGATTGATTGGAGCGGCAAGCGCCCGTCCAGAGCCAGACCCCAGCCTGGACCGATATACTGATAATGCTAATGAGCGAAAAAATCATTGCCTATCTGGTGCAGTTTGTAACCCACGTGATCGACCTGGGCGGCTACGCCGGCATCGCCGCGCTGATGGGAGTCAATTCGGCCTGTATTCCCCTGCCCTCGGAGATTATCATGACGTTTTCCGGGTATCTGGTCTATCTGGGGCGCTTCAATCTCTACTGGGCGGCGGCAGCCGGGATGGTGGGCTGCAATGTGGGCTCGGCGGTGGCGTACTGGATTGGCGCCAAGGGGGGTCGGCCGCTGGTGGAGCGTTACGGCAAGTGGGTGCTGATGAGCCGTCACGATCTGGACCGCATGACCTGGTTTTTTGAGAAGTATGGCTCGATCACCGTGCTGCTGGCGCGGTGTATGCCGATTGTACAGACGTTTATCGCCTTTCCGGCGGGGATTGCGCGAATGCCGCGGCTGCGCTTTCACCTTTATATTTCTTTGGGTTCCGGGTTTTGGTGCTTCTTCCTGGCGTACGTCGGCATGAAGCTGGGCGAGGCGTGGCACACGGATCCGCGCTTCTACCAGGCCTTCCACAGATTTCATCCGGTAATCGAGGTTGCGCTGGTGGCGGGCATCGTCTGGTTTGTCTGGTCGCACGTGAAACGCGGCAGGTAGGCGGAGAAGGTGTAGCAGCAGATGAGACGGAGATAGGACGAGGGCAACCCGCAAGGCGTACACTGTTTCGGTTGCCTGAAGATGAGTTTGAACGGCCCGGATTACCGGAGCAATCACAAAAAGATTAGGAGAAACAATGGGAATTGAAGAGCAAGGCGGCCAAATAGCAGCGCCGATTGCGCCCGCCACGGGCAAACTGGGGGTGATGGTGGTTGGCCTGGGCGCCGTCGCCACCACGATGATCGCCGGAGTGGAGGCCGTTCGCAGGGGATTGGCCAAGCCGATCGGATCGCTGACGCAGATGGGGACGATTCGACTGGGCAAGCGCACCGACAACAAATCGCCCCTGATCAAGGACTTTCTTCCGCTGGCCAAACTCGACGACGTGGTCTTCACCGGCTGGGACATCTTCAAGGACAACGTCTATGAAGCCGCCGCACACGCCGGGGTGCTGGACGAGAAGACGCTCGCGCAACTGAAGCCCTGCCTGGAGACGATCAAGCCGCTGCCGGCGGTCTTCGACCAATACTACGTGAAGCGCCTGCATGGCACGCACGTGAAGACGGGGAAGAACAAGCGCGATCTGGCCGAGCAGGTGCGGGCCGACATTCAGGCCTTCAAAAAGACCGTGGATCGCGTGGTGATGATCTGGGCCGCGTCAACGGAGATTTTCATCGAGCCGACGGCGGTGCATCAGAGCATCGAGGCCTTCGAGGCGGGTCTGGAAAAAAACGACATCGCCATTTCGCCCTCGCAGATTTATGCCTACGCGGCGCTCAGCGAGGGAGTGCCCTTTGCCAACGGCGCGCCGAATCTGACGGTGGACACGCCGGCCATGGTCGAGCTCTCCAAGCGCAACGCCGCGCCCATCTGCGGCAAGGACTTCAAGACCGGCCAGACGCTGATGAAGACGGTGCTGGCGCCGGCCTTCAAGGCACGCATGCTGGGCGTCAAAGGCTGGTTCTCGACGAACATTCTGGGCAACCGCGACGGCGAAGTGCTGGACGATCCGCAGTCTTTCAAGACCAAGGAGGAGTCGAAGCTCGGCTCACTCGATTACATCTTCCAGCCGGAGCTTTACCCAGACCTCTACAAGGATCTCTACCACAAGATTCGCATCAACTATTACCCGCCCCGCGGCGATGAAAAAGAAGCCTGGGACAACATCGACATCTTCGGCTGGCTGGGCTACCCGATGCAGATCAAGGTGAACTTCCTCTGCCGCGATTCGATTCTGGCCGCGCCCATCGCGCTCGATCTGGTGCTGTTTCTGGACCTGGCCAAGCGCACGCCGTCGCTGCGCTCGATCGGCATTCAGGAGTGGCTGAGCTTCTATCTCAAGTCGCCGCAGTCGGCCCCCGGCCTTTATCCGGAGCACGACCTCTTCATCCAGTCGATGAAGCTGAAGAACACGCTGCGCCACATTATGGGCGCGGACCTGATCACCCACCTGGGTCTGGAGTACTACGACTAGGCACCTGAGGTGGGACAGCCCTCCCTTTGGTCGCAAAAGCAAAATCGCCTCACCCGTTTGGGTGGGGCGTTTGCCTGTGCACCGGAATCTATTTCCCTAGCAGCGGCACACCTTCCTGTTGCGCGGCTTGGCGCAGGTCATCGTCGAGGGTGGCCAGCGGGAGGAAGAGGCGCAGGGCGAGTTCCAGGTAGGTGGCGTCGTAGACGGTCAGCCGGTGAAGATCGGCCAATTCCAGAGTCCGGCCCCAGGTGTGCTTCCGCGTCTCCCAGTCGATGGAGAAGGGCAGGCTTTCCAGGTCGGCGAGAATGCCCTGGCGATTGCTTTGCTGATCTGGCCACGCCGGATGCCCACATTCAAGGTGTTGGCGACCTCGATCCGCCACAACTCCGGGACGACGGCTCCGCGGTCGGCAATCAACAGAAAGAGATCCAGAATCGCAGCGGTTCTTTCTTCTGGAAAGGCCCGCGCCAGCGTTGCGGAACTATCGAGGACGAGGCTCACCGACGTCCCTCATCGCGATAGGCCTTCCACTCTGCCCAGTCGAAGGGCCCCAGCTTCATTCCCGTGGCTCGCTGGCTCATCCGCTCCAAGGCCGCGTGGGCACGCGCGCGGTCCGCATCGGTTACAGTGTGCGTCGGCGCAAGGCGCGCGGCGGGCTTGCCGTGGCGCGTAATGAGAATCTCCTTGCCGGCCTCGACGCGGTCGAGCAGGGAACCGAAGGTATTTTTTGCCTCGAATGCGCCGATTTGCAGCATGGCTTCTACTTGAATCAGGTTAGATCGATCTAGCTTAAGCTGGCTTATCATGTTCTCGGTTTATTCGCCTTAGTGGAAAGCTCTCGAATCTGCTGTCCTGCTGAAGCTGTCCTTTACGCGGCCACGACGGGAGCCAGTCGCCGGACGGTGAGCACGGTGATGTCGTCTTCCTGCCCGAAGTCTTTGGCGGCGTCGGCGATGTAGAAGGCGGATTGATTACTGAGATTGTGGACGCGAGCGAAGCCGAATAGCTCTCCGGAGGGCTGGCGGGCTTCGACGACTCCATCGGACATCAACAGAATCCGGTCGCCGGGGTGCAGGTAAAGCCGGACCTCCGGGTAGTTCACCTCAGGCAGAACGCCCAGCGGCAGGCCGCCAGGTAGCGCGACCTCCTGGCTGTTCAGGTAGGGCGGCAGGTGGCCGGCGTTGGCCACCACCAGCTCACCATTGGCGCTGAACAAGGCGGCCTGACAGGTGGTGAAGCTGTCGCCGCCCACCAGCACGCGGTTGAGGGAGGCGAGAATCCTGGCCGGACTGCGCTCCGGGGTGCTGCGCAGAGCGCCCATCAGCATGGAGACGTTCATGGCGGCCTTAAGACCCTTGCCGGCTACATCGCCAATAACCACCAGCAGCCCGCCGTCGGCCGTCGGCTGGACGTGGTAGAAGTCGCCGCCCACCTCGTTGGCCGGGTTGTATACGGAGTCCACCTCGAAGCCGGGAGTTACCAGCTTCTCCTGCGGAATCATCAGCTCCTGCACGCTGCGGGCCGCGGCCAGCTCGCTGGAAGCCCGCTCCTGGTCGCGCTGCACGCGCAGGAAGCGGACGAAGATGATGAGCACAATGACGAAGGTGCCAGTGAAACCGGCGATCGCTTCAAAGTGGATGGGGATGGGCCCGGCCTGGAGGGTGAGCGGGGAGTGGTAAGTCTGGCCACCGAAGAAGCTCATGCGCGTTGCCAGCAGGGCGTCAATCCAGGCCACCAGGCTCAATACCAGCGAGAGCAATAGCAGACTCGCCTCAAAGTTGCGCCGCAGCGTGGCGGCGATGAGCGTACTGAAGATGAAGACAGACCAGCCAATAATCCACAACAGGCTGCACACCCCGATTATGAACAGGAATATCGCGAGCAGATCACTGTGACCGACGAAGATCAGCAGGGGGCCGATGCCGGCCATGAGGGGTGCGCTCCAGCGTAGCAGCAGGATATACCAGCGCCGGCGCAAGGAGAGAAAGGCGACGAGGAACTCGAAGTAAAGATAGGCCGATGCTGTCACCAGTTGCAGGACAGCGGCCTGATACCACAGACGGTCCAGGATGGCAGCGCTTCCGGCAAGTTCCATAAAGGCAGTGGGCGCCTGAAGCAACTCATAGAATGCCAGCCACAGATACTCGACGTGGCCTTTTTGGGTGATAAACAGCGCAAGCAGGAAGAGCGCCAGCACCGTCAGCAGGATGCTATTGACCAGCCGGGGAATGCGCTGGAGGAGGCTGTGGATGTGCCAATTGTCGAGTGTTCCATTCAGTTCTTCCGGATAACCCAGGCGCAGATTGCGATTGGCAAAGAATCTTGTGTAAGCGCCAGGCCCGGAGGGGAAGAAGATGGTGCGTAAGACCAGGGTCAGGGAGGTCTCAGAGGTGTCCAGCTTCAGGTTGTAAATGCGAGTGATCTGCTGGTAACGCTCGGGAGCGTCTCCGTGCGGCCCCTCGGGGCGAATCTGCCGGCCGTTGGCGAAGACATCCGCGCTCAACATCTCCTGACTGGTGGAGGCATTCTCGGAGGGCGGCAGCTCGATGATCAGCACCAGAGGCCCGTGGTTGGGGGGGAGCTTGACGTGCAGCCGGAACCAGGCGAAGGGCCGCTGGTGGCCCTTGGGGCGGCCGGCCTTGAAATCACCGTTGGGAGCGCCGGCGGGATGATCCTCGTCGGGAACCTCGGCAAAGGATTCCTGTGCATCGCGGACGGCCCATGTGGAGTCGTCGAACTCGGCGGTCGCCACCGCCGGGTTGGTGGTGATGCCAACGCGCCAGCCTTTGTCAAGAAGCAGTGGCGAGCCGAGGCTGGTGGCGTCGAAGAGGATTTCGGGGGTGTGCTGGGGGTTGGCTGGGGCGGGTCGGGCATGGCTGTGCGGGAGCAGCAGATCTGCCAGCGGGGGATGAGGGGGCGGTTGCTGGGCAACGAGTTGCATCGTTCCGCATACGGCCATGGCAAGCAACAGGATCAGTCTTCGCAAGGCAACTCTCCCACATCCGCGTGTACTCCACTGTAATTCAGACGGAGGCCGGCAACAAATTGGCGATGGTATTGCAAGTAAGAATGCGGATTGTTGAGAGGCCTATGATTGCCCCTGAACCGTCTCCTCCCGGGGTAGATTCGGCTCAGTGGAGAAAATATCGGCTTGGGCTGTTGCCAATTGAGCGATGAGTAGCGTCTAAATAGTAGAGCGAAGCGGCTCGGTCCCCAGAGCTGTGAAGCGTAAGTCCGCCGCGCTCCAAGCTGCGAGAATGGAATGGTTCCGGAGGTGAGGTCATGCGGAGAATGCGGATAGCTTCCCAGGCAGCGGTGCTGGCAGTGCTGGTTCTGGCGGTTTCTTTGGCCACAAGTTCATGGGCGCAGTCCACTCCGCCGGTTACGCCTCCATCCAGCACGCCGCCATCGAACATACCCACAGCCCAGCGGGCTCCGGGATCGACGCCCGTGGGTGGGGACACTCCCGCCAGTGCGCCTTCCAAGCCGCCTGCGCCTGGAACGACACCGGTGGGAGGCGACACCGCGGCCACGACCACTGTGAATCCGGACAAGGTGATTGAGCCAGGCAGCCAGAAGGTCAATGTGAAGACCGGTTCCATCGAAGACGTGAATGCCGTGGGCAATCGCGACATCGGCGCGCGGGGGGTAGGGAACTGGTACTCGACCGACTATGAGATCAAAATGGGACGGTCCTATGCTCAGGAGGTCGAAAAGAGCACAAAATTGATTACCGATCCGGTAGTGACCGAGTACGTGAACCGCATCGGTCAGAATATCGTCAAGAACTCCGACTGCAAGGTGCCATTCACCATCAAAGTGATTGATTCAGACGAGATTAACGCCTTCGCACTTCCCGGAGGCTTCTTTTACGTCAACTCGGGACTGATCCTCAATGCCGATGAAGAGGCCGAGCTGGCCGGGGTGATGGCTCATGAGACGGCCCACGTTTGCGCCCACCACGCAATGCGCGAGATGACCCGGCTGAACTATGCCCAGATCGGCATGGTTCCGGTGATGATTCTGGTGGGCGGCTGGACAGGCTACGGCATCTACGAAGGCTCACAACTGGCCCTGCCGATCACTTTCCTCAAGTTCTCCCGCGAGTTCGAGGCGCAAGCCGACTATCTGGGCGTGCAATACATGTATCGCGCCGGTTACGATCCCCAGGCCTTCATTACGTTCTTTGAGAAGGTGCAGGCGCTGCAGAAGCGCAAGCCGGGACTTGTCTCCAAAGCTTTTTCCGATCACCCGCAGACCCCCGACCGCATCCTCCACTCCCAGGAGGAGATTGCCCGCATTCTGCCCGCGCGGGACGAGTACACCGTGACCACATCGGAATTTGACGACGTGAAGGCGCGGCTGGCGCGCATAGAAAACAAGCGCCGCCTCACCGACTCCAAGAAAGGCGCCAAGCCGTCGCTGCGCAAGGCCGGTACGGGAACCGGCGACCCGACCAGCCCGTCCAGCACTACCAACACCAGCAGCACCTCCAGCGACGACGACAAGCCCACGCTGCACCGCCGCGACGACCAGAACTAGCGCGACTTCCGGCCATTCGCGAGTAAGTTTGAAGCTGCGGTTTGCCTGGCGCGAAAAACAGTTCACATGGACCTGTAATATGGTGTATAATGAGACCATCTGGAGGCATAGCAATGGCGCAGGCTCACTCCGCGGTCACGCAAATCGAATCGGAAGCATCCGCCCAATGGGAGAGGAAGCGCCGCATTCGCTCCGGCGCAACGAACGCTGGGCGATCTGGCGCAGTGAGGAATCTTGTCGGATTGTCGCTGAAAGCGCATCGTGGGATTCCCAAGGCTGAGGCTTCTCAACTCTTCCAGCGCATTGCAGCAACATCTTCTCTGCCTTTGGGTACACTGCGTGCCGAGCTGATTCCCGATTCCAGTTGGAAGAGAGCGGGACAGCGGCTTGGACCGCAAGCCAGCCAGACCGCCGTGCGGCTGATGCACATTCTTTCTCTCGCTGAGCGGGTCTGGGGCAATGAGACCGATGCCACCGAATGGCTCAATGGTCCGCATATGGAGTTGCGCGGCGCAACGCCGCTCTCGTTGCTCAAGACCGAAGCCGGCGGGCGAGCGGTGGAGGCGCTGCTGGGCGCTCTTGAATTCGGATTTCCCGTTTGAGGCCTTCGCCGGATGATCATCTTCCGGATGCACGGGATTTCTCAGGCCGCCTTCGATTCTTCAGGGGCATTTTTTCAGCCGGGCCGCTGGCACTCGGCAGGCACGCGCGTCGTTTATGCCGCCGAGCACGCCAGCCTGGCTGTGCTGGAGACGCTGATCCACGCCGGCGGCCAGAAGATCCCCCCCAGAGCCATCAGCCGGATTCACCTTCCTGATGATTTATCCATTGAATCCACGACGTGGATGGAGATGCCCGCCTCGCAGGCCTTCGGCGACGCCTGGGTGAGGGAAGCGCGTACTGCCGTGCTGCGTGTGCCCAGCATCGCGGTGAATCGCATGGAATCGAATTTCGTGCTCAATCCCGGCCATGAGGAATTTCCGCGCATTCAACTTGGAAAACCAGAGCAATTTGTCTGCGATCCACGCTTCTTTCTTGCCGGGTAAACTCCCATGACTTTCTCAAAGATTGGAGTTTTACACGTTACCCGAAAAAGTGTTTCCCTGTCTGCCCTGGTTGTCGTATTCTTCTCTACTATGGTACGTCTCACCACAACGATTCTTACCTGCGCACTGCTCTCGTTGCTTGCGCCCGCACAGCAAAAGGAGACGCCTGTGACTTTTCATGCACATGGCACGTTCACGGTGAATGTTCAGCCGCTCACGCCTGCGCCGGCTGAAGGGCTCAGCCGCTTCTCTATCGATAAGCAGATTCACGGCGATCTGGAAGCAACGAGCAAGGGCGAGATGTTTTCAGGCGGCGATCCCAGGCTGGGAGAAGCCGGTTATGTGGCCATGGAAGTCATTACTGGAACGCTGAACGGGAAGCACGGCAGCTTCGCGCTTCAACACTCGGCCACAATGGATCGGAATGGACAGATTATGACGGTGATCGTCGTGCCCGGCTCAGGAACCGGAGATTTGAAGGGCATCCGAGGCACGTTTACTATTCACATAGAAAAGGGTCAGCACTCCTACGACTTTGAATACACGCTCCCGGAATAAGCTGGAGAGATTTCCCTTCACCGCAACCGGCGACCCCAGAATCCCGCGGCAGGCCGCGCGACTCTCCCCGCCCAAATGTTACCCTGAATCATCGCACCCATGTTTGCCACCTCCCAGCACGCGCACTTTATCGGCATCGGCGGCATCGGCATGAGCGGTATTGCGGAGATTCTGCTCAACCTCGGCATGGAGGTTTCGGGTTCGGATCTGCGCCGCTCTCCGGTGACAGACCGCCTTGCCCAGATGGGCGCGGCCATCCATGAGGGGCATGATGCCCGCAACGTGGCCGGGGCTACGGTCGTGGTGACCAGCTCCGCAGTGAGCGCAACGAATCCGGAGGTGGTCGAGGCCCATACCCGCAAGATTCCCGTCATTCAGCGCGCCGAGATGCTGGCCGAGCTGATGCGCCTCAAGTACGGCATCGCCATCGCCGGCATGCACGGCAAGACGACCACTACTTCCATGGTCGCCTCGGTGCTGGCAGCCGGCGGCCTGGACCCTACAGTTGTGGTCGGCGGCCGCGTGGACGCGCTCGGCTCCAACGCCAAGCTGGGCAGCTCGCAGTACCTGGTGGCCGAGGCAGACGAGAGCGACCGCAGCTTCCTCAAGCTCTCGCCGATCCTGGCCGTGGTCACCAATCTCGACCGCGAGCACATGGACTGCTACCGCGACATGGCCGACGTTGAGCAGGCCTTCCTGGCCTTCATGGACAAGGTGCCGTTTTACGGCGCGGTGACCGCCTGCCTGGACAATCCGCTGCTGGCGGCGATTCTGCCCCGCGCCCAGCGGCGCGTTTTCACCTACGGCATCGCTCCTGAGGCCGACTACCGGCTGGAGTTTCTTTCCGCAGTGGTGGGCAGCTTTGCGCGTTTCAAGGTGACCACCGCGATAGGTCCGCTCGGCCCATTTGAGCTTCATGTGCCCGGCCGCCACAATGTACTCAACGCCACGGCCGCGGTAGCCATCGCCCACCAGCTCGGCGTTGATGCAAAGAAGATCGCCGTGGGGCTCAGTCACTTCCGCGGCGTGGACCGGCGCTTTCAGTACCGCGGCAAGGCGCGCGGAGTCACCGTCGTGGACGACTACGGCCACCATCCCACGGAGATTCGCGCCACCCTGGCCGCCGCCCGCGAGTGCGGCTACCAGCGCATCCACGTCGTCTTCCAGCCTCACCGCTACACACGCACGCTTGACCTTTTGGACGAGTTTACCGGCGCCTTCGCCGATGCCGACACTGTCATCGTACTGCCCATATACGCCGCCAGCGAGGAACCCATCGCCGGAGTGACGGCTGAGCGGCTGGCGGCAAAGATCGAAGGCCCGCAGGTGCAATTCGCCCCGGATTTTTCCACTGCGGTTGCCGCAGTTGTCGCCCAGGCCGGCAAAGGCGACCTCATCCTCACTCTGGGCGCGGGCAGCGTCAGCCAGTTGGCTCCGCAGATTCTGGCTGCGCTGGAATTGGATTAGACGCCGGTTCAGCCCCACTGCTATCCTATGGCCCGCAATCATTCCAGCAGTCCGAGGTGCTTATATGGCGCAAAATTCACGCAGAAAGTTCTTGAAGACGGCCTCCGCCGCTGCTGCGGTTCTGGCAGTCCCACGAGGCATTCGGGCCTGGGCTGGCGTTGCCGGCTCAGCCGCTCCGGTGCAAGTCTGGGTTACCTATCGCGACCGGCGTCATGCGCAGGCCGCTCCGCTGGCATGGCAGCCCGCTGCCGAGGCCGCTCCCGACGCTATCGTCCTCGACCCCGGCGCAACCCGCCAGGAGATGTTGGGCTTCGGCGCGGCGCTCACCGATGCGGCCTGCTATGTGCTGAGCCAAATTCCTCAAGCACAACGTGAAGAATTGATGCACGAGCTCTTCGCCCCAAACGAGATGGCGCTGAACGTCTGTCGCACCTGCATCGGCTCCAGCGACTATTCGCGCACGGCTTACAGCTTCGACGAGAGCCCCGAGCCCGATCCGGAGCTAAAGAAATTCTCCATCGATCATGACAAGGCCTACATTCTGCCCACGCTGCTTGAGGCGCGCAAGGTGAATCCCGAGCTTTTTCTCTTCTCCTCGCCGTGGTCTCCTCCGGGGTGGATGAAGGCTAATGGCTCCATGCTGGGTGGGGCGATGCCCAAGCGCTACTTTGCCTCCTACGCCCAATACTTCCTCAAGTTTCTCGAGAGCTACAAAGAGAACGGCGTGACCATCAACGCGGTCACTGTGCAGAACGAAGTGGATACCAACCAGGACGGAAATATGCCCGCCTGCCAATGGGGCCAGGAATATGAGACCGAATTTGTCGAGAACCACCTCGGCCCGGTCTTGCGCAAGGCGGACCGATCGACCAAAATCTGGGTGATCGACCACAATTACAATCTCTGGGGCCGCGCGATAGGCGAGTTGAGCCTCCCCGGCGCAAGTCAGTACATCGACGGCATTGCCTGGCATGGCTATCTCGGTGAGCCGTCGGCGATGACGCGGGTCCACGATGCCTTTCCGCAGAAGAATGCCTACTGGACCGAGGGCGGCCCGGATATTCTAGCCGCCGACTATCAGACCGATTTCACCAATTGGGCGGAGACCTTCAACGGCATCGCCCGCAACTGGGCGCGGTCGATCACGGCGTGGAATGTGGCTCTCGACGAGAAGGGCAAGCCGAATATCGGCCCATTCAGTTGCGGTGGAGTCGTCACGGTGGACAATGCGACAAAATCGGTGACACGTAGCGGACAATACTGGGCCTTTGCGCACTATTCCCGGCACATCCGCCGAGGGGCCAAAGTCTTCGAGACCAATGAGATAGGCCAGGAGGCGGAGCAGGGAACCGCCAGCCCCATTACTCATACCGGCTTCCGCAATCCGGATGGCAGCTTTGTGGTGGTGTTGGCCAACCGCGGTCCGGAGAAGCGAGTGCAACTGTTGCTCGGCTCGCAGATGCTCGAACTTGATCTGCCCGCCAGCTCCGTGCATACGTTGCAGTGGGCGTGAGGAGTTCAAGAGACAGTTCAGATATGCCGGCTCATATCTCTGCGTGGAATCGATCCCCCCGTTACGTTACTGGTTCATTCCGCGCCGGTTGAGGAAAACGCGGGCGAAGGCCCGGCTATAGTGAAATCTGGCGACTCTCACGACCTTGCTCAGGCGTGACGACACTTAACGGCAATCGAACTCGCTCCCTTGCCTGGGAGGATGAAGCGCCCGCGGAGCCTCGCTTGCGGCGCATCGGGCAGACTGTGCCTCCGACGCGGCGCGCGCTACCCGCCATGCCGCTGGATAGCTCCGGCCCGGACGACGATGATTCACCACCGATGAAGACGGACCGCAAGGGCGGAGGCCGCTTCGAGCGCCCGCGCAGACCCTGGTGGCGTCCGGCGAGCACAGCGGGGCGCGTGCTTCTGCTGCTCGTCGCGCTGGTTGTGCTTGGCGGCTTCGGTACTTCTGCTTATCTGCTCAAGAATTATTTGGACCGCGACGCGCGCTTCCGCATTGCCGGGGCGGGCAACATCGCGGTCAGCGGGCTCACTGAGGTCAGCCGCGCGGAGATGCTGCCGGTCTTCGGTGAAGACATCGGGCGCAATATCTTCTTTGTTCCCTTGAGCGAACGGCGCAGGCAACTGGAGCAACTACCATGGGTTGAGCATGCCACGGTGATGCGCCTGCTGCCGGACCAGATTCGGGTCTCGGTGGTGGAACGGCAGCCGGTGGCCTTTGTGCGCATGGGACAGCAGATCGGACTGGTCGACGCAAACGGCGTTCTGCTCACCA